>Ga0209671_1003227_pt1 | contig 15526 bp, 4 predicted proteins | sample WorMetHERISLAND2_2_FD_187401 | JGI IMG/M metagenome (GOLD analysis project Ga0209671, IMG submission 187401) | Marine gutless worms symbiont microbial communities from Max Planck institute for Marine Microbiology, Germany - Olavius geniculatus... | ecosystem: Host-associated > Annelida >...
CGGCACGAGTGATTTCGACAAAATAACACACACATTCTTTCAGTGGAATCAAAGCCAAGATCAGTGTAAGGTCAGGTATTGTAGAGTCATTGCGGCCGGTTGACATCGAAATCGACGCTTCAGACTGAGAGTTCGACGCATGTCAGGAAACCACAATGCACAAAGTTAAATCCGAGATTAGCTCCAGACCGTACAGTCGTACTTTATAAATGTTATACATTATACCTTATCTACCAGTGCACACTGCAATAAGACTTTCTGTGTTTACTGCTTAGATTCAGTGTCCTTGACGTAAGATTAATAAAATACCTAGCCTACCTAACGAATACGATAGGTTTTACTAACTTTCAAGGTTATGACTTCAAATCTTACTGGAATGAAATTTTATATTGTCAAAAGGTATAACTTTCTACTTTAGGCCTACGAGAGAGTCTCTCACATATACGCTTAGGGTTAGAACTAAAGAAGCGCTGCTGCGTGCGTAGCCTACCATGATCCGATGTTACGGTAGCACGGTATCTTGAGGTGAATGCCGAGCACAGCCTTGCTGACGATGACGTCTGCACTGAGGCCGGGCGGCAGCTGGGCGGTGACGTTGACTAGAGCTGATAGTTTGACTCGTCCAGGAGTTCGTATTGGCGACGGTCGAGCACTCACGTCCAGCACACGCACCGGCCGCTCACCACTCAGACCTGCGCAATCAATCATTCAATCGGGGATTTTTAAAGTGGCTTAAGCAATACAAAATACTGCTAGATCTACTGAAAACAGATTAGGTTAAGTGCAATCCGTCAGAAAAAAATGGGCGAACAGGTAAGTTCTGAGTCGCAGACAAGGTGGATAACGGCTGAGGTCACGTCGTCTGGCAGATCGGAAAAGCCCGGTTAGCGACGATTGACGCAGTACAACGATACTGGTTAAAAAATTTCTGTTAAAAAGTAAGGGTCTGGTACTTGCTATAGCGTAGCTTACTGCAAATAGTAGAACTCGCGGTGCAGCAGGCAGACCACCGAAGACATTTAACCTACTACATTGTTTTAATTTTTATCGCTTTAGCGTCTTTCAACAATAGCATATCTTCAGCTACAATAGTCCTTAATCGGTGTACGGACAAAAGGCCACCGGACAAAAAGCCACTTATTTACCACAACGTATTTAACAAAATTATATAATAGGTTTGTAGTTCAGGTTTTTGGTTGAGCTAATTTATGTTTAATATTTTCACTAAGTTTGATACTTTTTTAATGTTGTTTTTATACGACATAAGACTTTGGCGGTTTTTGTGCTTGTAAGTAAATAACGATGTTGTAATGCTGTGGATACTAATAATGTTGGAAAAAATAACCGCTAACGCACAAGTGACGATAATGAAATTAATACGGCGAACATAAAAACAAAAAATTACACAGGAACAAATCCATAAAACCCCTTATTTTGGCGTTTAAGGTCATCCAAGGTCAGTGAATTCAGTGGCAATCGAAAGCCAGTTTACGACTTTGTATTAGTGATTAATAGTAATCTAGGCCCTATCTCGCATCGGTACTGAGATACAGCGACTTATTGGCTATAAATCGCAAATTTTGCCTACCTCCCTCTCATTTATCGCCCTCGTTCAGGATGACCCCTTTCGAATTTATGGAAATGCTTCACGGTTCCTGAAACTAGAGTCTTCCAGGCAGCACTTAGTTATACTGAGTCAACACTTATAACTGTGGCCTTTTGTCCAGTGGCCTTATGTCCGGTGGCCTTTTGTCCGGAATTCTCCTTAATCACCTTCGTTAAAAAACACAAGATTAAAATGTCGAGACGAAGATCATGACCGACAATCGCACCGTAGCAATATCGTCCTTACAGTAATAGACATGTTTTGCGATAAAAAGTTCATGACAGTAACCTTATGCTGTAGCCTATGTCCATGCGTCATTTATGGTATTTTATTGACACAGGCACATGATACGGCAAATTCCAGTATCGAGAGTGGTCTGGTTGCGTGTCAAAGACGATCACGAGACAGAGCCACTCAACATGTTAAGTAGTACGCTGAACGTACTACAGCTGTATTGTGGTCAGAGTTTGCACTCAGTGTTTTGCACTCGCCTCGGTGCATTCGCGCACCGTCAATATGGCGCCGGCATTATCACGTCCGTACTAAACGCACAGCGTAAATGTTACACCGCCTCATGTCGACTTCACGTCCATCGCAACCGCTGAACGCCGACGGACTCAGACTGATATTTGTTGGTGTTCTTTTGCCACGTATTTAATGGGGGAAAGGGTTTTTTAAATTTGATATTCGATATTATGCCTGTTAGATGCGCATTTATGCTACATGAATAGCATTTTATGCGGTGCTGATGTTCAGTGGCGTATTTAGGATTTGGCAAAGGGGGGGCATGGCGAACGCGCGGAGCGCGAGCCTATAACGGGGGTCTGAGGGCGGAGCCCCCAGCGGGGTCCAGGTGATATTATTCAACAGCACATTGACAATTAAACGATGTGATGTTGAGTGATATCACCTTTTTATGATTTTTGCTGTTTTCGATGTGTCACTCATTGCATGTCGCCGTTAACAAGTGTATAAACTGATGTTTTGTACATTTATCTGTATATAAGACGGCTAAAATGAGAGAAATGTGTTCCCGTCTATTCGTCGTGCATGACTATTCGCTTAGTCGGCAACGTAATAAAGCCCCTAAACGAGCGTTTCACAAATTGATGTACGGTCATCTCTTTGAGTCGACCTCAGCATAACACATTACGCCCGACCGTAAGGAAAGCCAGGCTGTCATGGAGTCGTAAGTCTCAATCAGTGACGACCGTGTCGTAATATAAGCTAAGCCACCGGCGCAGTGTCAATTATTGTGAAAGCGCTAAGCCTGATTCAGCAGTCCAATGACTCTGGTCGTATAAACTACACTGTCACAGACATGTGAATATTTTGTCAGACGCATCAACAGGTGTTAGTCAGTCAGCGCCGCGTGCCAATTTGCTATATCCGACTACATGGAATAGTGCAAATTAACCAGTCACGCGTCAGTGCCACAAACTTCAGACTCTACTTCAGTGCAATGAATAAGCGCGTTAAATCTCCCGCAACAACAGCCGAAATGCGGAGAGCACCAATGGTATTTCATGGTTTGTATCAACAGCGGTGAGCTGTCCCACACAATCGGAACGCTCGCGTTGACTGGGACACACTGCATGCTAGCATTACTGTCCGCAGTAGCGACGACCGCACTGTTTCAGCATCGTTGCTTTTTTTCTGTTTCGCTGTTTCTCTGCTACCACGATGTGTCGTAACTCATGAACTGCTGCATTTAGCTCGATGAAATAGTGCGAAAACTAAATACTTAAGAATTAACTACTTTTCCGAAATTTCAATTTACACTTTTTCAATTTTAAAAATCATTGTTTAGTCTTTATTATTTATTGTTTATTAGCGCAGTATTTTAGTCGACCGTACTTAGTAACGGTCGAGCTGTTGTCATGGTTGTCGTTCGTCTGTCCGTCACGGACGTACTGTGGCTAAACGGTGCAAGATAGGGCCTAGATTACTATTGATCATTGATAGGAAGTCGCACATTGGCTTTGAAATAAAATAAAAATCATCGACCTTGAAGGTCACTGGCAACCAAGGGTATGGTCGGCTATCTTAGCGACAGCTGGGCTTTTTGTTATGTTATAATGTGGTCAGTAACCGCAAGACGAAATAAAGATGTTTAATTTCGAAACGTTGCATGATAATGGGGGACAAACTGGAGTGACACTAGTCATGGCGCTGATACACGTCAAGGATGTGCGTCGACAGACGACGACGATAGCAGCAGCAGCAGCAACAGCAGACTGCGTCGTGCAGGGTGCCAGTGAGGTATAGCGCCTCTGTGCCTCGCCTATACATGCCAGGTACTTGCTGGTACCAACCGCCGCCAGTCGACTCGCAGCAATAACTCGTCTTGTTACTGCAGCCACGCGACTTTTACGTGCAACAGCCCAACAACCATTTCTCACTCTCAACGAGCATCCGTCGATCAATCAATCGGCCAATTGAAATGTACTTTTATGCTGCACATCTTCGACAAGACGCCGCCAGAAATGAACGCGTTTTCACGCCCTGGGGGGGGCGAAAACCGCACACATAGATGCGAGTTTAAAAAGTGTATATGAGTGACAGAACTGTAGCCTTCTCCGAAACTTTTAGTGAAGTAGTTAATTCATTTTGCTTTTGCGTTTTCTAGTCAACTTTGATAATAAAAGTCCAAAAAATAAAAAAAACAGAGGAGAAAACCGTCATATTTTTATATCAAATACATAGGCCACCAGGAAGTCTGCAGTTAAGCTTATCTGAGATTAGCAACATTGTGCATGCAGTAGAAACACTTTATCACTTCACGTCATAATTATTCTGTTTAGTGTTTGAATTGCTAGGGTTTGGGGGTTGAACCTCCCAACTGTTTTCTCAACCCACTAACGCACTGTCAAATTATGTATTGTGGGGTCAGCTATTTACAATATACATACGATTTACATCACAGTTTTGGTCGGATTCGGACAGTCGAAAAATCCAACCCCAGCCATTTTTTTACAATTCAAGCACAAAATCTGTATAAACTTTTAAAGACAAGATATCGACGTATAACGGACAGTTTGAAGTCTAATGCTCTTTACTGTGTTGCTTTATTATTATTTTGTTGTACGTTTCTTACTGTTTCTACCGAAAGATGAATAAAGTTGTTCAAAAAAACTTTGCGGGGGTAGAACGGAGTTTCCTACTTGCGGCGCGGTGAGCGCTAACGAGGGCACGCGTAGCAACTCGGCTGCTGAGTTAGATGGCGACTGGCTGCGAGTGACGTCGGCGTCACTTTGATGTCGCTATACCACACACGTCGCCGTACGTCGTCTCCAACTAACCTACAGACAACGAGTCTTAGACGAGTCTCTGAGACTCGCGCTGACATCTGCAGTGAGTTTGTACAACGATGTATAGCATGACAGCAGCCGGACCACCCATATATACACAGTTTATAGACCACACATACTGCAGGCTGGCTACCGGCTATTCTTTCACATTTAGTTAAAATATCTGCTCACAATGTTAACACCGAATGTTGCACGTGCACACCAAGCCTGAGGACATTAATTATGCTGTACTGCATCTATCAAATGAACTCAGTGAACCCTAGCGATGGATGTGCCATGATGACGGTGGACTGAGTCGTCGATGTCGGCGGACCCCTGATCACAGATGACTGCCCGCAGATAGACATAGACTTGCTGCTTACCATAACAAGAATTGCCGACGAGTTTTCAAGGGGTATCAGTACCGATGATCTTGAACGAGAGTGAACCTCGAAAATAGAAAGTTTTAATGAATTTTTGCGATTTTTGGCTGCGGCGCACACTTTTAGAGTGAATTGCAACGAAATGGCTGGAGATAGACCAAGATAACCTGCGAACAGAAACTGCTATAGGCTGTCTCGTGTCTCGTGAACATTAGCTCAAAATTCTTGTTTATGTTACAAAATCAGTGAGCGTGAAGAATAAAGGCACATTTGCATTGAAACATAAGCTTTGATTATATAGTATACTTTTCAACTGTCGTAAAAAATTTGCATAATTTTAGTGCCCTTGTTCTTTCGGGACACAGTCATAAACCTATGGAGTAAAATGGACGCCCCTGAAGCACATTAGATTCTATTTTCTAATGTGACTGAAAATGTCGAAAAACAAAAAAGTTTCTAACTGTAACTAACATTAGTTAAAAAAACAAAAAAGTAAACTCGCAAATTGGTGTTTTTTTGCCCAACAAACATGCATTAAAGCACTGAAGATTAAGATCTGTCACTTCTACAAGTAGAATCAGTGGCGTTTATTCTCCCTCAGCACCAGCATGTAACCTTTCCTTCAACTTGGATGCCCTCTTTTTTCTCTTTCTCGCACCTTCTTTTTTTCCATTTCTCTCTCTTTCTGTCCTTTCCCATTTCCCTTTTGCTTCCATCTTCTTTCTCCCTCCCCTTTCTGTTCTGCTGTTTTCCCTTTTTTTCCTTGTTCCCTCTCCTTCCCGTTAGAAGTTAGATCTCTTGAATCCAGCTGGGGTCTGGGGAGCGCTGTAAGTTCCCCAGCGGGGTATGGGGCGTAGGCCCAGCCGAAATCAAATTGGGTGAATTTTAACCTTTAAAATATAATATCTGGTGGCAACAAACTTAATTATTTCTCATAAAAGTAACTGACCAAAGTTAATGCAGTTTAAACAATATAGGCAAACCATGGTGGCGCGACACCATATACATATACGCGTACTTACGTAGTAGGCAAGGCCGTAGCCAGAATTTTTGCTCAAATGGGGTTTGACTTTGCCCTCCCTCAGCGAGGTTTGGGGCGAAGTCCTAGCCAAAATCAAATTTAGTGCATTTTAGACTTGAAATACGACATCTGGTGGCAACGATTTTAGTTAATTGTAGTTAAAGAGCGCAGTCGCCGACGTGCGTTGAGATGTGACACGCGCTGTAGATCTGAAGCCGGGTTCTGAGCCGTGGAGGCAGCGATACACCAGCACTACCAGCCAGATAGATAATTATTTATCCATAGATATTCATGTCCACGACATTCTGCTATAATGCAATCACGGCTTAAGAGCGTTACGGTCAGTAAGCTTATAGTATTTTTATCTGCCCCATTGCTATAGCATAGCATGGGACAGATTATAAAATCACTCGAGTCTGTCATTCTCTCAGTCTGTCTGTCCTACGGCTGCAATTTTGATTCGATTTTGACGAAATTTGCACAGTGATTTGGGGCCTGAAAAGTAAGATCAAATTGGTTCGGGATAAAAATCTGATAACTTCTTCTCCTATTTTACCCCAATTTTTAAAAATTTGCATTACGGCCTAGGGGGACTTCAAATCGGTATAACTCGGTCCCCGTAAAAGATAATTGCGCGCTGTGTTTACCTACCCCCTATTTTTAGGATCGGGCAATCTAACGGTATCATTTAAATTTACCTCCTAACGGCCTCTGTTGCTATAGCAACTACTGTATTCAAAAGTTGCAAAATTTTGCATCACAGCCAATGGAGATTGCAAAGCGGTATAACTCGGTCCCCGCAAAAGATAGTTGCGCGCTGTTTGCACCTACCCCCTATTTTCGGATCCGGGCTATCCGAAGGTGTCATTTAAATTTCTCCCCTGCCGACCCTGTTGCCACGGCCACGAATTTTGGGACAAAATTGACTACAACTAGGCCCCCGTAAAAGATAACTGCGCCCCGTTTGCACCTACCCCCCTTATACGCAGCTGCTAAGCTGCTAGGCTATATAGCGTGGCAATGGGACAGATACCTCGTTCCACAGAACGTATTTCTAGTGCTAGATGATATTGATGTCAGAAAACGACCGTATAGGCCTACTGTTCATTATAGGGCATTGTTTCTGGACTCTCCATACATGATACACGACAGCCAGCAACGGTCGTGTTGGAAGCGAGCCACAATGGCACATGGGTTCGCAACTTCGCGCGTCAAAAGTCAATACAAGATTTTTTTTCTTGCACTGCACTTGTGCAAACCATGCAGTAGATTTCACTGATTACAACTCCACGATCGACTGGCATGAGCCTAAGCCATTGTACGCTGCACAGCAGTGCAATTTTGGCACGCCGACACAGCGTCATTCTTGTGCGAAGATAACGTTTTTCTCCTAACATGTCTTTCTTCTTTGTTATCCCGGCTGATGCGTACAGTCGGCAGTTGTGTGATTTTTTCAGCACAGATAGTGTAAATAAATTTTTTATCAGCGAAAAAAATTAAGATAACATCATTCAGCAACTACATGTAGAACAGCATGACATATCACTTTAGTGTGTTTAGTCAGACCTTCAATAGACATCTCTTTAACTCAGGATCGCGGCACCGCAAAAACGTCCGTCAACAGATTGCCAAGGGGCACGTTGCATAATAAATTTGTGACGGGTCTTTGTGGTTTAATATCATGTAGGCCTACTTGACCTACGCTGGTCAGATTCTGTTCAGCGCGCGCGGCATATACCTGCAGTTGAAGCTTGTGTTGTGGTGCCCGGTGCAATCGATCTTTCTTTAGTGATCGATTTGTTGCTAATTTCCTGGAGTGATTGTCAATGCTTGTGCATGTGCGTTACGCTAACGTTGAACTGAGGTTTTACCCTTAACGTTTATATACGTAAATTTTAAAAACGTTTAACTAACGTCCATTCCAGGTTTCAACCGAAACGTTTATATTCGGAAAACGTTTAGCGAACGTCAAGTTTAGATTTAGATATGGTTTAGAATCACCTAACTTTTACTAAACCGATTTAAACAGACGCTAAACCACCATTTTGTCCGTTGAGATAGGCCTAGTGCGTCAATGCTTTTTAAAGTCAGTAATTATTGAGAAAATGAATCGGAATATGGTGTCGTGCCTTATGCCTGTGTTCTACAGGCATACTGCAGAAGCATACTGCTTTTGTTCCTCTATCCGTTAGTATCCTACAGGATAACTCGAAAACAAAACAGGCTTAAAATTCAAAAATGGCATAAACATGCAGCAGGTCAACTTTCAGCGCAAAAAGTCAAAAACAGTGAAACGGCGCAAAAGTCACGGCTAATTAACTGTCAACATTAGAGACACGGCTAATTAATGGACGGATGACCGCATGTCATATGTCGCTACTAGTAAAATTTCTGTTTGCGACGTGAAGTAAGTAGACCTAAGAGCCAACGTGGACTGTATCGTGTATCGCTAAGGTCGTGATTCGTGAGTTATTTCTGCGTATACCGTGACAGCAGGAACGTGGCTTACCGCAGTCGCGGAATACGAAGGAACTGGACGTCGCAGTACTCGCGACAGTTGTCCACCGACTGGCGACGTCGTTGTCGTCGTTGTCGTTGTTGTAGTAGTTGTTGTAGTTGTAGCGACGTTGATGCCTGACGGCGGCGACTACAACTCCAAGCTCGAGATGCGACTGTAGCAGCAGCAACAACAACATCGTAATTGGTGACGTCACACAGTTCCTCGACGCCGCAGCGCCAAGAACAACGCCGATTTCCGCCATCGCCAGAACAGGAAAGATATGCACTCGAGAGATCCACCGAACGTCGTCGCAGTACAGCTGCTTGTTATTCTTCTATCAGATAAACGCTTTTAGTGATTGACGAACTTAGTTGAATATATAATTTAGGAACATTCTCCCGCCTCTCTCTCTCTCTTTCTCCCTGTTTGTGTTGAACAGTTGCTGGAGGTTGGTGGCAAAATTTCTCGGCGACGACGTTGCTACGACTAATCACCGACTCCAGTCCTGTTCGCCCACGTCGACGATGGACCGTCGCAGACGTCGTTGGTTGCGATGATTATGTGAGTGAAACATGATCGCGCGGCAGAATTTATCGATGTTATACAAACGCGACAGTCGCTGTGCGGAAGTCGGGAACACACGGGATGAAATCTAGTTCCGGTGCAGGCATCAGACGGTCGGCAGTCTGTGGTATAGCGGCGGGGCGCGGTGCGACTCACGTCTGTCTGGTCAGTGGTGCCTGACCGTTAGACCACCCACGTTGAATCACTGGCAGCCGCGGCGCATCGGTCGGTCGGCCGTGGCTAGTCGTCGTATCTCGGTAGCTGTTAGGGTAATTAACGGCGCGGTGGCTGTATGGGTCGGCACTATAGCAGCGCGGTCAGCTGGTCGCAATGCCAAGTCGTCGGTAGGTCGGTGGGTCGGCGATGAGTATTCGATTAGCGACCGACCACACGCACGCAGTCAGATGAGCTGCTTCACGGATCCGCTGCTTGCTCGCCTTGCTTACAATTGACCGGCGCTTCCACGGACGGACGACTGCGGCGAGCGCGGCATTCTAGTGCTGCGCCGCGACGCCAGTATTTACGTCGTCTAGTTACCGCGCAGTGGTTCCCTGTCAAAACCGGGACCGACAAACCGAAAACGTCAAAACTACCTCACTACACGAACCTGAACCCTAATTTCTAACCCTATCTCTAACCCTAATTTCTATCCTTAACCCTATGCTCAACACCCCGCGCAGTGCACACGGCTAATTCTGACTGGGACTATTCACTCGTCCGAAGAGGCACTAATCCGAACAGCGGCAGTGTGAGGGATAGGGTTAGTGTTGATGAACTGATAGGGACAGGAAAAATGAAACATTGCATCTTTGGCTTTAGCGGATTATGACTATGACGGCCCTTGGTTACGACGGCTTCTAGTTCCGGCCGACTAAGCTAAGCTATAGCTAATTTTGGACTACTGCACCTTCGGACTAGTCACCAGTCGCCTAACACACCAAATATGCATCGTACAAAATGACACACAATACAGAAACAAAGCATCAGTATGAACTATTAAATAACTATTAAACATATCCAAACAATCATCTATTAAAAAGAAAACCATGGACATTGTTCACGATGCGTCAACGGTCCTGTCGTCGTTAAGTTGTCAGTCCATTTGTCTGTGTCCGTCGGCCTGGAAAGGTAATTAAATAAACAGATGATTAGACCGACATCGATGATCCATATCGTTGTAGGTAAACATCACCGAACTTCGAGTGGATTCACTAGAATACATTACCACGTAGCGACGTAATTAAGTCACGTTTTTATCTTCAACGTGACACGCAACGTCACCCGCAAGCGCGATCGTAAACATAAGAAAACACGTCGCCTGTTTTCGGCACGACAGCAAGTCGATGTGGTTTTTGTTTAGTTACGCTTGCAGTCAGCGACAGCAGGTGAATATGTTTGCGGACAGGTGTTCATCAAGGAGTTCTGTTACCTGTAGTGTGTCTGTCAGTCGGCATTGTTTGCATTCTCTGGTCGCTGCAACCGACAGCGTCAGCAATAGTCGCTCTCGACTGCAGTTACATTGCCATGCTCAACACGGCCGGAGCTAATTATCTTTATATAAGCTAATTTAAGCTTAGGGTTATTTAACTCTTTTGCTGTGTTTGGTGCTAAAAGTTAAAAACCATGTTTTTCATTATTACAAAAATTTTGGTTTAAACTCTGTGTTTAGGTTTTTTCTCTAATATAAACTGAACACAAAAATTACTTGACAACCAGATCGCTGCTTGATAACGCACCGGAGATTGGTAGACATGTACTAAAACACATACGAATTATTTTTAAACTGTTTTAATTATGCCAAATATTAGGCAAATGTTGACTAATATTGCCGAATTAAGTTTGAGCAATAAGTAGTCTTATTATTATGATTAATCATTGTGGCAAAACTAAAATTTTCGAGTATCGTAAATTTACAAGAAATGTCTGCTTAATAAATGCGACATATTGGTAAACAAAGCAAGTAAAAAGAGCAAAATAGTCGCCGAAAACAGAAATACGGTTTACATGTCTGATAGAAAGCTAACGTGTCATATGATATCATATTACATGATGTAAAATTTGTAGTTTTTACTAATTTTCCAGAAGCCAGAAATACTTTATAACGTCAGCACATTGAACAGGGTTTTAAAAATCGTAATTTATATCACAAACAGTGCCAAAACCTCGGAGAATAAAAATATCGACGAGCTTGATTGAGCGAGTCTGAAAACTGTCGCTCGATTGCAACAACGATTGACAAATGGAAATGGCAATAAGGCCGACAAAACGAAGATAACCCTTAAACTTGGTCAGACGGGAATGAAATTCCATCTGCAAACCTGGAATAACCGATCGTGCTGAACTCAAAGACAGTGTGACTCCAAAGGCTTTCGATGACGATCGACCACTGGCATCGGAATATGACTGTTTTGATACCATGCAAGTTTTGCCCGTTCTCATTGTCCGTTTTTGTCTCAGTCATATACTGTAGGCCTACGACATTTTCTTCCTTCTCGTCACAGCGGTGACCCCAAATTTGCTGCTGTTAAAACTTCGATTATTGTCTGTCCAATGCAATGCATAGCATTGGACAGAGTATAAAATCATCTGAGCGTCCGTGCGTGCGTGCGTGCGTCTGTCCGTGCGTCCGTCCGCCAGTGTCCAACTTTGAGGCGTCATATCTCCATAACTGTGCAAGATCATGGTCACAATGGACCCAGTGGCGGTTCTAGCCCGCAACATCTGGGGGCACGACCCCATGGCGAGCCCGGTAGCGCGAGCCTATATTGGAGGGTCTGGGGGCAGAGCCCCTAGCGGGGTTTAGGGGTAAAGCCCCTGATCATGAAGTCAGGGGGCGAAGCCTCCCCCTGAAGCTGAAGCACTTTTGGTCTTTGGACGTTTAATGGAAGCCGCAAATTTGCTCACATTTCTACAATTTGGAAATGCAAAGTAATCAGATATTTGTGCTATCTTTGCAAAAAAAATCATGGGCGGCCAGGAAACTGAGGGGGGGGGCTGGAGCAAAGCTGGGGAAACCTGTGACCCCCCCCCTCCGGCCCGGGCCTAAAACCGCCACTGAATGGACCACCCATAGAAAGTGGCCTACCGCGAGTTGAATGCTCACGTCACTGAGGATGATCTTGTTTAGCTATAAATAGCAAAAAATGACAATAGCATTGCTGCTGTACAATTTAAAATTAAACGTTTTCATTTTAACCACTAATTTACACAGTTCACTGATTTTATTTATGCGGACATATACTGTAAGCTATTGAAATGCATTGGCCAGACTCCGTGTTCGTTTGAACATTATCTTGTGTTTGTCATAATTCTAGAACCCATGTTCGCACTTCAGCGGCTGCATACGTTCGTAGGCTCAGAGTCAAGGTCACCACAAGGTCAAATGTTTGAGTGGACTTTGCGGCGGGAGGGCAGTGCCATTCGAGATAGACTGTACGACAACCCCTCCCCCCGCGGCAGAACTTCTCCAAGTGCAAAAACAAAAGATCACATTAGTATTAGCTGCTTTTACTAAACCGCTTTCGTACATTTATGTGAAATCCATTTGCACATCGCGCATCGACTTCACGTTCTTTGCTGAATTAGCTAAAATTTTTCATGTGTAGCGCCTTTGCATTGGGCTTAAACATACAGGCAGCATTCAACATGCAGTAAGTTGAGGTATGGCGGAAAATAGTGGATTTTGGTCGTAGGGGTTTTTGTCAGAAAAGGGTTTTATCGTGGGGGCGTTTGTAGTTTGCACTTCTAACCATCCATGCTTGGATGTTGAATTATCACGTGTTAAACATAAGTTAAATTTGTAATTTTTTAAATGCTGTACATACAGGGTGGGGCAAAAAAAGTAACCCCTAAAGTTTTTCGCTGTTTTCTCAGCAACCGTTTGAAATTTTGATTTGGAATTTTACAGTTTTAAATTTTCTACATCTTACTGCCAAGTAAAATTTGATTTCGTTGAAAAACGACGAAGTTATAGACTTTTTAACATGACCGCCTACCGATTTTTTAGCATTTAAAAATGTTCCGGCTACAACATCAATTTCATAACATCGTTGAAACGACACAGATAAATAATGATCAGATGTCAGAATTCCATTGTCACTACGAATGTTTGAAGTGTTCACTGCCAGCTCCAATTACAACACCAGCCTCCAGTCGCCTTATTTGAGAAATCTTTTACAGCCTTGTCGATCGGCCCCTGTGGCAGGTTGCTCCAGATAACCTGAAGCGCTTCATTGAGTTCGGCGCTTGTTTTCGGCTTGATTTAAGCTTGCGGTAAGCCTCCAACATTGCACTTCATACGTGATAGTCCATTGGGTTTATATTCAGCGAATTTGGAGGCCATTGGTCTTTTGTGATAATATTTGAACAGCTGGCCTGCAGCCAGTTATGTGCGCTGCGCGGCGTTGCGCGCTGTGTGTGCTGACGCGCAAAAAAATAGCGGAATCCGGTAAGCAGCCGGCGACTGCTTTAAAGGAACGACAATTTAGTGACAATTTTTAAATAAAATAAATTACTGTTTATCAAAACGTTACCGTTACGTCATCGGCAGTAACGTGGTAACCGGTTTTTGAAAATTAAATAGGCCCAGCATTTTTAGCTTAAACATTTTTAATGCTGAAAAATCGGTAGGCGGTCATGTTAAAAAGTTTATAACTTCGTCGTTTTTCGACAAAATATATTTCATTTGGCAGTTAAATGTAGAATGTCTCAGTAAATAATTCTGTAAAATGTCAGATTAAAATTCCAAACGGTTGCTAAGAAAATAGCAAAAAAACTTTAGGGGGCTACTTTTTTGCCGCACCCTGTACTGTTTATTCACTTTGCTTGCAATTGTTTTTGCTTGTTGTGGTTACTGCCTCTATGTATACATTTTTATTTCGTTAGAAATGCAGCCAATTAAAAAACACACAAAGAACTTAACTACCTACGAGTATATCATATATCTTGGTTCGATATGCTGCAACTGTCTTTGCGCATTGCCAGCAAACAGTGAGCATAAAATTATACTGTATCAGACCGGGTAAATTGAAGCTCAGATAAAGATTACATAAACAGGTGGCGGTGTCGGGCCGGGAATTCTGGGCTGCTGTGACGTTTACCAGATGACGGCTGCTTTCAGTGAAACACGTCTACGTCCCGCGCGCAGTCCTCGAGACTACGCCGCAGAAACAATAAATAGCGGAAAGACAGAATCGAGTCGACAACGGCGTCTAGTGACCAGCCACAGTTGATTGTCAGTATAATGCCACCCACGTCGCTGCCAGCAGCCGCTCTAGACCACCCAAGTAGACGAGCGGTGCGCACCCGTCAAGCGTACTTTTGATTGACTCGTGCTTGCGGTCGCTCGTCGCTATAGAGCTGCACTGATCGAGCAATTTCTTACTCGACTTTTTCGTAGTAAATTCCACAATTCGAGCAAAAACGGGAGTTCACCACCCAGTGGTAAAACGGCTCTAATGCTGATATTTGCCGAGTTTGAGTGGTGGCACCACGAAAAGCGAAAGACATCGCCCCGCCAAAATTTTATTAGGTCAACCGCGTTGACATCATAAATTGTTTATTTGTATTTGTCCCATCCCTAGAAATTTTTATGACGTCTCTGTTCCCTTATTATTTGAAGATAATAGTACTTAATTTGATTATTTCGGAGTAATGATATCGAACCTCGTAGACTTGTAGTTGCACTGGTTTATCGCTCAGTTTGGCAAGATTACTGAATGCACCGACGAGGACACGACACAGCTCAACATCAATAAATTAAACTGTTAAGTCAATAAGAGAAAAAGCATAACCTATATACACAGATTCCGATTGTTTTTGTCATGTAAGAAAACACGCCTGGGGGCTTGACTGAAATTCGAAACTAAACAGAGTGCTTTAAATTGGCTTATTTCCATTTTACTGTAGAACACTTTCCAAATTATCTTCATAGATTATTAGACTATGATACGGATTTTCGTGCTCACATTTTGTTCTAATTTTTTTTAGTTCTTTATGTTTAATTTTGTTTTTTTTTCTGTTTCTTTATTCAGTCAGTTAATGAAAAGCGCTTTAAATTTATTGTATAGTATCTCTATCTCTTTTCGCATTTTTTTGCATTAACTTGGCAAAAGTTAGTAATAATGATAAGAAGAAATATTATTAGATTGTAACCAATCTAAT
>Ga0209671_1003230_pt1 | contig 15521 bp, 5 predicted proteins | sample WorMetHERISLAND2_2_FD_187401 | JGI IMG/M metagenome (GOLD analysis project Ga0209671, IMG submission 187401) | Marine gutless worms symbiont microbial communities from Max Planck institute for Marine Microbiology, Germany - Olavius geniculatus... | ecosystem: Host-associated > Annelida >...
TAATCATGTTCTCAACTCGGCTTGGAGATGCGCCCAGGATCGAGAACACTGGAAGCACCTCGTGGAAACCGCTACGCTCCAGCTCGGGGCATGCGCTTGATGATGATGGTGATGATGATGCTCTGTTCTGAGTCTGAGACAGTCTCATATAACGAGCAGAGCAAAATCACCATTAACGACGATTTTTAAAAACTTCTGGCATATAAGTGGCATTTACAAATTCGGGCACGAGTATGTGGAATAAATGTCAGTGATGTTAACGAACGGTTGCATTGTTACGATCAACAGTCGGTGATTATTATTTTTAAGCAATCCAAGAAGTTGTCTTTTTTTAAATTTAGCAGGTCAAACGAATTATAATAAATGGCGTCCGGAAACACAAGCCTATCGCTGATAGTCGTAGTCGTGATGGTTGCCGCTAAGGACGGCTGTACGTCGTATCTCGTCTATGTCTTCAGCGTTAAAGATAGATACCAGTGAAGAGGTTGCTGTCGCCATCACGTTCTCGTAAACCTCGTCAGTCAGTACGTTCCACGCAGATGTAACCGCGCTCGAGTCGTCGCAATCAGCGCTGCTATCAGCGTACAGAGTCGTCGGCGACAGTCGACCCGTGCTACTTCCGCCGTCACTCACTTCCGGTGACCATCGAGCACAGCGCCGTCTAGCGCCCATCACGCACACTAGCAGCGCCACGCCCACAACCACAGCACAGCCGGATATGACGTAACCTCTGACGTCGGTCACGCCCGCGTTGACGTCACGCGTCGCTAGCGTGCTCGCTGCCACGCAGTCGATTGTCCACAACGATGATGACCAGTCCACGCTGTCTCTGCCACCATCACTGGAAGTGACGTCATCGTAGCTGAGAGTCGGCCGGATGGAAATGCAGAAGCGATAGTTGGTGTCTGGTCGCAGCTCGGCGAATGTGTATGATCGCATGAAGTACTGTACGTCGACGCCGTGGGACTGGTTGGACGGAGTGACGTAGGTCAGGCGGTACGCTCTGGAGTGCTCGACGTGCTTCCAGACGACTGTGACTGACGTCGCTGTACGACGACTGACGACGATCTCAGTGAGCGGTTTCACAACGTTGACGCTGACCGCGCGACTGTCGTTCCCGTAGTCGTTGGTCGCTAGGCACGTGTAGTTACCTGCGTCACGTGACGACGCCACTCTCACCGTTACCATAGCAACGCGCACCTGCACAGCCGCCAGTGTTAACACGAATGGATGATAGGCTAGTTTTACACGAGCAACTTCCGTGTTCGAGTTTAAAATCGGGAACATTTTGTCAAAGAAAGAAAAAAACGAATAAAAAATTTTAAAGGCTGATGATTTCGAAAATCTGACAAACCGTAAAAGCAATACACGCAAACATGGGCTACTGTAGCTTAAAATTAGTGGTGGGTACACTTGGAGTGGAAGTCGATTAGCTCTTATCGGATTCTTACAGCAAATTTACTACTAGCAAATGCATGATGCACTATCGTCATAAATTATTGCATACAAATAAAGTCCATGTATAAAGCACGTTAGCAAACTGCCAAAAAATATAGGGCCCTATGCCTAGCAAACACCTGTACACAAGACTGTACCCAAGTCCGTTAAGAGCCACTGAGGGGCCCGGGGAAACATTCTTGCGGGGCCCCTTTAAGGAGGAAATTTTTGATTTTTTTAAATGGCGTATTCTGGCAAGGTTGATGCGAATTGAATCAAGCGATTTAAATCATGATTTAAAACAACAATAAAAATCACGATTTAAATCACCAAAAATACAAAAAATTTGAGCTATAGCTCACCAGACGAGCGAAAGCATACAGCAGTTCCGGTTCAGTAATTTAGCTAAAAATTGGGGTGTTCACGCTAAGTTAATATACAAATAACAAATTCTCTATCCGGATCTCATAACGACAGTAGCATGGCGCCACCTTGTGAGCAATATAGACTTGTGCCGCAGCCCGAAATCGCCAAAAAATCCATAAAACCCCCTATTTTGGCGTTCAATGTCATTCAATGTCATTGAATTTGGCGCCAATCGAGACCCACTGTACGACTTTTTATTAGTGATTAATAGTAACCTAGGCCCTATCTCGCACCGTTACTGAGATATAGCGACTTATTGGCCAAAAATCTCAAATTTTGCCAACCCCCTCTCATTTAGCGCCCTCGTTCGGGGTGACCCTTTTCCAATTTATGGAAAGGCTTTACGGTTCCTGAAACTAGAGTCTTCCAGGCAGCCGACGGTGTAGATTTGGTGATCCTAGTTTGCACCGTTTTTGACTGATCCACCCGTGTGACGGACGGACGGACAGACAGACAGACAGAATTGAAAGCAGTAGCTGCTTTCGCGCGTAAAAACTACAATTTTTGTGTACATGTGATGGCTGTTTTCAGTTTACAATTTATTATTGGTATTCAGTGCACTTTAGTGCTTGCGAACTCAATTTATTCTGTTGACTAATATTTGGTTATTTCTGAGCTGCTGAGTTGGCTTAACCTGTTGCACTTTGCCAAAGTTAACGTCACCAAAGACACAGCCTTAACTCTTGTTAAATGCTTATGTTGTTGCTAGTTGCTTTCAACATTTCAGCATGCTTACAGATATTAGAATTATTATGGCCGTCATCGTCATCTGAGATATGCCTTAGAGTTTGTCAAGTTGCAGCCGCTATAATTATCCACAAACATTAGGATGCATGCAACAGGTAAAATTGTAAATAGTTTTTTGTCATGCTGCCATAAAAACAAATAACATATGTAATTTTTAAAAAAAACTTATCAAGGCCAATTACTGTCAACCACAAAATAACAGATAAAGGTAACACAGTGGTTATCACAAAAAGCACAGAATGGTGTAAAAATGTAATTAAACTAAAAAAAAATAAACAATCGATTAAAATGAAAAAATCGATGCTTTCGATTTTTATTTTTTAAAATCGCGATTCTTATCAATCCTGTATTCTAGTGTACTTTATATATTTTTTGAGCGACGCTGTGGCCTCTCAAACGTCGCGGGCCCCGAGGTAACTTACCCCTCTATCCCCCCTCTCCACGGGCCTGACTGTACCTGGCTGGATAAAGAGTCATTTTGCGGCGGCAACGACGGGAGACTCCATGCGATGTGTGGTGGCGGGAAGCCGACAGCGCGGCAGTACAGAGTGAACGAGTCAGTCAGTGGAACGTCGAGTTCGAAGTGGAAGAGCTCTGCAATTCGCGGAGAACATCCAGCCGCCCGGTCGACATCATTTTTGCATTGTTTCCAAACGTCGTCGTCGACTAGAATGACGTTCGACAGTCGCATCGTCCAGCTTGTGTGACAGTCGCAGCTGATCGGGTTCAGTCGTAGATCGAGCCGCTTCAGCGACGGCAGAGTGTCAACGAACGACCGGTCTAATGCAGTCAGTCCGCCGCCAGACAATGAGACGTTTGCCGCGCTTGGAGTGTCGTGAAACGCATCGCGGTCGACGTACTTCAGAGCCTCGTTGCCGGACAGTTCGACATGCTCCAGTGACGTCATGTTTACGAAGGACTTTCGGTCCACGAATTGCAACGTCGGCGTGCGGTTGATTCGCAAGACACGTAGGGCCGACAGATTGCAAAAGCTGTGCGTCAACAGCGAGTCCATTTGATTCGCGCTTATGTCAAGGTCCTCGAGGTTGATCGACAGTCTGACCAGGGCCGTGGTTGGAACGACTGTCAGCTGGCTGGCGTCGAGATTCAGTCGGGTGAGGTTGGCCAGACCAGCAAACGCGTCGTCCTCGACGCGTCGGATGCGGTTCTGGCCGAGGTCAAGGCGCAGCAAAGGACACGGTTTGTGAGGACAGCTGAACGCAGCCGCAGCTAGCACGTGGACTCCGTTGTCACGTAGACTCAACTCTTCCACAGATCTCAGCGCACACAACCAGCGCATGTCAACTCGCGTCACCATTGCCAGACGGTTGCCCGTCAGATCCAACCTAGTAAGCTCGTTCAGTCCCTCGAATGCATCGTGGCTGATCAACTCAATCCGGTTGTGCCTGAGAATCAGAGTGCGTAGTGACGACATCTTGACGAACCCCCTGGCGTCTACACGAGTAATGAGGTTGTAGCCGACGTCGAGGACGAAGACTGACGCCCAGCGGACAGCGTCACCCGCCAACATCAACTCGTCGACGCTGTAAAAGTGACAGCGGCGCAAGGACAGCTCGCGCGGCGTCGACAGCGCTCCAACCGACGCCATGACAGACACAAACGAGCGGTGACAGTTTCCCGTCACGACAACAACTTCCGTTTCCGGATCGAAGCGATCGTCGTCGCTGATTGGTCCGTCGCAGGCGGCAGCGGTGCTACGCCTGAGACCGGTCTGAGTCAGCGTGCATTGACAAGCGGCGGGGCACTGCAGCAGGGTCGAGTTGGCGGGAAACCGCGTGATCTCCGAGTCTAACGTTGAACCACCAGTCGTTGTCGGTAATCCGCTCGGCGCCAGCTCGGAGACAACATCGCCGACAAGGTACATCAGCAGCAGCAGCCTGACGGTAATGACAAGCATCTTGTTTTGTGCTGAAACATCAGTCCATCACCACGACACTTACTACTAGGCCGACTGTCTTCACGAGTTTATTAGGCTACTTCTGTATAATATCGACTTTGTTATACATCGTTATTTAACATCAGACGACGTCGATCAGATAATACTTCGACGTCCAAGCGTCGACTGAACATGCCCCGCCAAAATAACTTACTCAAATGTTGACCTTGAGTTTGACTCACAACTTTGCAAATCTAACGAGTTCATCTAACCGTTGACAATTTGACCTCGATGAAACGAATACGTCATTTACGAAAATACTGTATTAGGCCTACACATTATAATTTTGTTATGGTCCTCTAAGCCGTTTGCAAGATACCGGTCCAAAATGTTGCACTTCTGATCATTTAGCAATCTTGACTTTAAAACGTAAAAATTTATGTTTAGTTTCAGTACATCGTCCGTCAGTTTGGCTAAATTTTCTCTGAAGCCAAAGATATCGCGCAAGCACAAAAAGACAAAGAAACTCACATACGGACTGCACGAAAGCATTGTGCTTATGACTATTCGTGATGAACTCTTAAAGGCTTAAAAAGAAAACGCTCAAAGACTACGTTCAAAAATATGATAAAACTAAGATATGAAGTCGCGTTCGTGGTTCGTCTACTCTTATTCAAAATAGTAGTTAGCAAAGTGTTTTGAAAAAAGTATCGGACGGCTGCGCATTTATGTTGTTATCCAGAAAGAAAATGTCAACTTTTACGTACGTGATCAGAAGCCAGAGTGGCTGGTAGATCAGCTACGAGCAACGAGCTTAATTAAATCAAATCGATGCCGGATCTAATTACCGTAAAATAAATGACCACTCATCCGACTTAATTGCCAACGTGTAAATTACTTTGCACCTAGAAGGACATGCGCAGCACAGCAGGTCTATTATTAACTGCAACCATTCGAACATGATAATCCCCTGCGCCGTTCTTACCGATAATCCCATCGTAGTAGAGGCTACGTCCAAGGAAAGTCATCGATCTCATTTCATAATGCAGTGTCGGTTCGGTGCAAAACGAAAGTGCTGTACACATGTTACACAAATGTTTTGACGGTTTATTTCACGTGTTACTCCGTCAATACATCAGCAGCAAAAGGCTTAGTCTTAATACTTCGCAAACTGATGTTTAGAATATTTTCTCAGCCAATTGTAAAATCGAAGCGGCGGATTAAACGGCAATCACGTTGGCCTGTCAATCATAACTGCTAAGGAGTCACGTATGCGAGTAACTGCGGGGTTGTCAGTGGTTGGGATGAGATTGATGTGCCGCGGGACAGTGACGAACGACGTCAATGAACGCGCGAAGTCGCTCTGCAGCAGCAGCAGCAGCATCCTACTTATCAGCTTCAGTCTTCAATCCTATTCGCACGTCGCAGACGCTGGAGCAACATCGATCATCATTGTCTTCGTCTCGACTCTGTCTAGCTCGGGCCTTTTGAGTGGAGTCACCCATTCCACACTGCCCGATTTTAGGCTGTGGTCGCACGAAAAACGCAAAACACGCGCAAAAATGTCTGGCAATGTTTGTGTTTTTTGCTTCGTGTCGGCCCTAATATTCACGTCTAATTTCGTTAAGTTCAGTTAGAGTAAGCCTGCGTTATTATGATAGTAACAAAGCTGCGTCATTGTGTAATCTATACCAAATGTGACAATGTGTTGTCGATTTTTGCTGCTTTTGTACTACGGTTCCGTCGGTTTGTGACATTGTAAACAATAATAATTTAAACAGAAATATTGAAATCGTAATAACTATATCAATATTATTGGCAGTAGCTTTAAATTACCAAATACATGCTTCTGCTCTAGAACTGGTTTATTAATTCGTGTTCAGGGAATAAGTCGACAGCAAATACTTACCTGAAATATGAAAAGTAGTCAAGATTTACGAATGTTTTCGAATGGCAACAAAGATGAAAGCCCATAACATCAGATATTTGACGAACTTCAGTCTCTCTTCTATCTGACTAAATCTCAAACTCCGCTATTATCATATTCGCTGTAGTCGTCCTTACTTTGATTTCACAACATTCAGTACCCCATCGCTATCTTCATAGTTTACGCCAAACTTGATTACTCTAAATCACTGTACTACAGTCTTACAATGTCTCAAATAAATAAATCGTGCACATCTTTGATTGTCGCTGCATTGCATTCACCGACGTCGTGATCTATTTTCTTGACGATATCGCGCGTTTGCTGCCTTGATGCAGTGTTTTTAAACAAACTAAAGCGTCGCACAAATGAAGTGTTCAGAGGTCGACGTTTGCCTACCCGAAGGCAGTCACTGTATAGTTCGGTCGTCAACAGACGTGTCTTTACAAACACAATGCGATGCGCCGCTGTCGCAGTGGCATTGCTTCTCTCTCGGTGCGCCTGCATGCAGTGCGCAGAGAAACGCAAACCATCCACGGCCGGTGTCACATTACAGAGTCTCCCCCATGACAGAGTATCCGGCCGGAGACTCTGTACCGGTATTACAAAGTCTCCCCCGCCATGTAGATGTTTCCCACCCCATGACGAAGTCTCCCCCTTATGACAAAGTCTCCGTAGTCGGTGTGACAGAATCTCCCCCGTGACAGAGTCTCCCCCCTCAGTCAGGCAATGAGCATCTCTGCAATGTGATGCAGCCGTGCTGCGGTGGCTGTGGTGTTGGAGTAACAGAGAAGACGCGATTGCATGGCGACTTTGACATCAGTTCTGACACGGCAGGGTTTTAGTTAAGATCAGACTACAGAGGTGGACATCGCAAGCACGGACACTGTAGAGGATTGTGCAATCCGCGTACAATTGTTGACTGTTTCCCGCGATCGCCGTGTTATAAGTCGACGTCATATATGAACATACGTATGAGGAGTTGTATGAGTTTTTGACTAACAACACATATCCCGACATTGATCAGCCGATGGTTACCATCCTGCATGGTATATCGAGCAATGGGTCATTGTTGCGTTCCGCGAGAGCGTCATGCAGTATGTTGACAGCCTGCGACCGCATCAGCCGTTGTCGCAGTAGGCTATGTGAGTCACAGCAGCTGTCAAGTATAGAAAAAGGACCTACTATACATTAGGTCTACTCATAATATTTTGCAAGCTAATGTTAAAAGTTATGTACTCGTATGCACAAATAATTAATTGACAAACTGTGCTAAATAAATTGTGGAGATAAAATTGACAAAAATTTGTGGCAGCTAGCAAAAAGCAGCTGTTTAGACCTAATCCATCAGTTTTCAATATGGCTGTCGTCGTTACTCGAGTCGCTGATGCTAGTAACGCGACGTCGTAGGCCTGTATAGCCGGACTGATGACCCAACAATGCTGAACGAATCGTAGGGTGGGTTGCAGCCTCGTGGATTGGACCGTACGGACGGGGAAGAAAGGGTTCGCTGACACGAGTGGTCTTGTTACGTTAATCGCCTCAACTAGGCCTACTGTAGGCCTACACGTCATTAGTGATGCCGGATTGATCTCGGAGACCGACAAACAGAAACCGTCGCACTGATTGAGTCTCGTCGTCTGCTAGACGCAGTAACTGTGTGGCGCATTGTCCAGTTGTGGCGGGGGGAGGACGGAAGGTGCACTCGTCATTACCCTTAATTTCACTCTGCTGAGAAATTTTACACAAAACTATACAATTTGGTTCTATTATTTGGGGCTGGAAGTTTCGTAATAACGCACGTTAAAACACTCACGATGTGACTTGAAATATGCATGCATAAAATAGCGAATAAATTTCCACTTTCCGCTCAAAATATGGCGAATATTTTTGGTGGTATTCTAATTAATTCGACTATATTGACAGATTACGGCGTGAAAATGAATCGCCGCGGTTGCAAATGTCGTTTCTGCGTGCATTTGCAACTTGCAAGTCGTGGGCGCATCTTCATCTGATGTTGCCCCGTGGCGTCAATTGTCGATATTGCTATTATCTGATCGCTGCAACCGGCATGTCACAAATCACTGGAACTAGGCTAGCCGAGCTGCCACAATGCGCGATAAAATCGACAGCATGTAGTTGCGCGTATACAACAAGAACGACATTATATGAAGTTGTGCATGCTTGGTAAATAAGCTTACTTCTTATCCAATACTTATCCAGGGGCGACTGAAAACGCAAGACCTGGCATCCTGCCATCAGATAGCAGGGGTGGACATTGCGAGACCTGTCTTAATGTTCGAGTAAGGCCTATCTGCTCATGAGAAAATGCAAGTTTTTTTGCTGCAAGCGATATTACATATAGGCTAAGCTGTAGACTGTCAGCCTGCTTTTCGTCATCTGCATTCTGTGCGTAATTATTGTACCGCACTACCGCTAGAGAGTTTTACGATCATCTGTTATACTTTCATGATAAAGCCAAGTAAGTAACACATTGAAATAACTTTAATGTCATGACGTTCATGTGTGCACGGCACCAGTGCAAAGCCAGCACGTGGCGACACGGAACTCAGCACAATCGCAGCAGTCGTCAACAGCTACTGCTGTTGCTGATTCCGACACCGCTGACGTGGTCGCTGCATGGCACGGGCGCCTGAGCGGCCTATAGCTCGCTATCGTTTTTACGTGCGAAAGCAGCTACTGCTTTCAGCGCGTCTTAGCCATCGCAATTCTGTCTGTCCGTCCGTCCGTCTGTCACACGGGTGGATCAGTCAAAACGGTGCAAGCTAGAATTACCAAATCTTCACCGTCGGCTGTCCGGAAGACTCTAGTTTTAGGAACCGTAAAGCTTTTCTATAAATTCGAAGGGGGTCACCCCGAACGAAAGCGCTAAATGAGAGGGGTGGGCAAAATTTACGATTTTTGGCTAACAAGTCGCTGTATCTCAGCAAAGGTGCCAGATAGCGCCTAGCTTACTATTAATCACTAATAGCAAGTCGTACACTGGCTCTCGATTGCCATCGATTTCAATGACCTTGGATGACCTTGAACGCTTAAATAGGGGTTTTATGGTTTTTTGGCGATTTTGGGCTGCGAGACACTTTTCAAGAGCCAATTGCGCTGAAACCAATTGAGATAGACATAGACAAGCTGCATATGAAATTTTTAGCATTGAACGTAGATTTCGACTGTCTAAGTCTCGATTTTCTAGGTTCAAGGAAATCTGCGCACGAGAACATCAAAGAGCGGTACCCCGTAAAAGTCTTGGAGATAGACTGACAGTTTGCGAACAGGAACTGCTATAGGCTTTCGCGCGTCTCGTGAGCCTTAGCTCAAATTTCTTGTCGTTTCTGTCGACATCGGCTCTGTGAGCGACAATGAACAGAATAGCTAATCGCACGCAGAAGCATGTTTCCATTTCTTTTTCTGCCGAGGAATGTTATGTTGAGCCCTAGGATTATTCTGCATAAACGTTCTAAGAGTTCAAACACCTCCATTTGATCTGATGCCGCGTTGCCATGTCTCGCGATTTCAGCGCCCCTTTACCTATCCGAGAACGATTTTCGATCATCGTTCTTGCGATTTTGATGTTGCGTCCCTTGCATTTGTCGCATATTTTCTTGAGTTCGTTGAGTCACTTGCGATTAGTACTGGGAACGGGTACCCGGGTACCTAGTACCGAGTCATTACCCGTTACCTGGGTAGCCTCTACCCGATGAAAACGCGGGTACCCGAATGCCGAACGGGTCTTTCTATTACCCGTTTGCTGTCCACTCAACAGTGCCTTTATGGCTGCAAATTTGGTGCAGCATACCACTGAGTCTTCACCAAGGCATGATCAGTTTGAATTTTAATGATTAGCAGTTACTGTAGTCTTATAGGCGGCCCACTGACATTTGTTAGTCGCAATTAAAGGTGGTAGGCCAACGATAACAAACAAGTAGAACTATAGACCTATTATCCGCCTATATGCACGCATATAGGCAGTCTCGAGACGGTCTCGAGACGTACTAACGTCTCGTCTCGGGTCTCGGGCCATTGCGTCTCGTCGAGACGTTTTGTCCAAACGCGTGCCATGCTGCCATGCATACTGTAGCTGCAGTTAGAGCGATACAAACTATATTGTGGCTTAGACATAGGTCTATTCGTTTACAGTGTTTTTACTCTTTCATTTACTTATTTATCATAAAGCAGAATTATGTCATGTCAGTCTTTTTTCATTATAAAATGACCTAGTCGCAATGCAGATAAAGTGTATGATGTCAGAATGAATACCATCAGCCAAATGTAGACGACGTATAAAGCTATAATTAGCTCTAATTTACTAGTTTCATTTGCTTGCAAATTGCGATAAACATCATGGCTTATGTCTACAGCACTGGAGTTGCAATTATGGTGCAAGCCGTTAATTATTCAGTGATAATTGTCAAAATAAAGTGCAAAAACCCACAATATCACAAATAAAAAGCGCTTACCATGGTGCGAGTTAATTAATCCATATAACTTTTTTCATTGTCAGTGTGTTTCACCATACGTCACCGAAAACGTCTCGGGGAGACGTTAAAGCTCCCGAGACTGTCGAAAGTCTCGGGCGTTTCAAGACCTCGGCCAGCGTCTCGGAAGCTGCAACGTCTCGTCTCGGTCTCGTCTCGGATTTTAAACGTCTCATCTCGGTCTGGTCTCGGACAAAATTTTGAACGTCTCGGTCTCGTTTCGGTCTCGGCTCAGAAGGTCTCGTGCACATCCCTGGGGTACGGACAGTACGTGTAACGTCATTAATACCAGCACCATTCAATTACACAAATAGGCTACGTTATTTTAATGTCGTGTGGCTAGTGGCTACGCTGTTGGCCTAAGCTATTCGATCAATATAAAAATAGTTTGTAAGTGGTGTTTAAGGTGGGCGGGGGGTAGGAGAATTCGTGGTCTCGTGTAAAGGTAAGCGTATGTTGCAATCATAATACCCGAAAACCGGGTACCCGGGTACTCGTTTTAATACCCGACGGGTACCCGGGTACAAAAATACCCGAAAGTCTGAGCACTACTTGCGATTGCGTTCCTTGCGCGTTGTGATTTATATATTCTATGCTTGTTTACATTGGATTGTCATTTTTTCAAAAAGTTGTTTTATTGGAGAAAGAACTATAGTCGTCACACCTGTATGCCTCCAAAGGGGAAAACAAGTAGCAAAGGTGCGGGTGGTAAAGGAAAAGGTGCTGATGGAGATGCCGAGTCCTCAGCTGGTGGCAAACAAGCTAAAGGAGGCGCAGCCTTAAAGGCATTGTCGTGCATGCATTGTTTTTTAATTTACCGTACTATATAATGATATTTGTTATTTATTCTGCTGTGTTGTAGGCTAATGTTGACAGTTATATTACGCTGCATGGACATATAAAAATTGTGGATTATGCTAAGTGTCACATGACGTTATATGCGTAATTTAATAACCCTTATTCTGTGTTATTGTGTATCGCAAAATGCCAAATTCGGCGCCGGTCTAAAGTAGGATACCTCGATTTCAGCAAGTTAACCTAACTCAGTAGACTTGTGAAGGTGGGTTTTCGTATTTTATGATGTTTTTTTGCAAGAATGATTCTGTATTTACAAAAAATTAACGATTTTTGCTATATATAATCGTAAAAAATGTACGTATATGAGCGATCGAATGAACGAAAATAATCGTTGTAAACTTACTTTGTTAATCTTCTGATAACTATTTTATGCACGTTTTAGTCGTTAAATCACTAATTAATCAACAACAACACACATTTTAACGTCAATTCCCGTAATTTTCCAATTTTATAAACACGTCACTCAACATATGTAAACAAACACAAGCAGTCACGTGCGCTGAACGTAGCGTAGGGTCAGTCAGTTGTTAATGTCAATGCTAACATTAGGGATAGGGTTGGGGTTAGGGTCAGGCTTGGGGTTAGGGCTTAGTATTCGGGTAAGGGAAAAAAACTAGCAATCAGTCCTTCTCTAGGAATCATTTATATATTCTGTGTAGAGTGTAAACAAAAATGTCCATTGCCTAGCAGATTAAATTATTTCAACGAAGTTTTTTTAAGTTAATGAAAGTGAATAACTTAAAACTAAACGAGCGGTTCTTACTTTAAAGATTAAATTTGATCGTTGTTATCCATTCTGAGTCTGCTGAGGTACGTTAACTTGCTTAAATCGGGGTATCCAACTTTAGTTCGGTGCCCCAAATTCTGTGCATAAATAGATTTTTTATTAGTTGACCATTCTAAATAGACTCTTTAGACAGCTTTATATATAAAAGTATTTATGACTGATGCCAAAATTATTCCACAGACGCATCGATGCATTTCATTTTTACGCGCGAAAGCAGCTACTGCTTTCAGCGCGTCTTAGCCATTGCAATTCTGTCGTCCGTCCATCCGTCTGTCACATGGGTGGATCAGTCAAAAGCGGTGCAAGCTAGGATCACCACATCTTTACTGTCAGCTGTTTGGAAGACTCTAGTTTCAGGAACCGTAAAGATTTTCGATAAATTCGAAGGGGGTCACCCCAAACGAGGGTGCTAAATGAGAGGGGGGTGGGCAAAATTTGGGATTTTTGGCCAATAAGGCGCTGTATCTCAGCAGCAGTGCGAGTTAGGGCCTAGGTTACTATTAATCACTAATAGGAAGTCGTACACTGGCTCTAGATTGGCGCTGAATTCAATGACCTTGAACGCCAAAACGGGGTTTTATGGATTTTTTGGCGATTTCGGGCTGCGACACAAGTCTGTATCATTCACAAGGTAGGGTAAGGTAAAGGGAGCCATGCCCCAGCTGGAGCGTAGGTGGGGTGCTCATCTCGCACTCGCGGCTGTTGAGCTGGTAGGTGGATAAACCACTTGAGTCCACGATGCATGGCCAGTGTGACGCCAGATCTACGGTTACCTTCCCAGTGACCTCAGGATTACAAGTTCGGCACGTTACCGTTAGACTACCGAGCCACACAAGGTGGGGCCACGTAACAATCGTTATGCGATCCAGATAGAGAATTTGGTATTAGTATATTAACTTAGCGTAAACACCTCAATTTTCAGCTAAACTACTGAATTGGAACTGCTATAGGCTTTTGCACATCTTGTGAGCTTTAGCTCAAATTTCTTGTTTTCCAGTGGCAGCGGTGCAGCAGATTTTTGACACTGATTTCAACATGAGTGATTCTGGAAATTTTTGGGGTGATACTCTTGGACCTCCATTCCTCCAACTTTGTGGGCTTCTCAGAAATTGTAGTGAAGCCTCCCCTATTGACAAATCCTGCATATGCTACTGAATAGTATTTGCAATCCTGAATCCTGGGATCCCGGCCGTTTTCGCAGATCCCGAATCCCGGGATTGGCAGCGTCCCAATCCCAGGATTTTGGGATTACAAAAATTCGTAAAAAATTGTACTAGTTTTTGAATGTTAAATGACACAAATAACAATTCTAGCCCTCTAATGAATAAAATATTTCATGCGCATTAGAGTTTTACTCTTTCTGTGCACTGTAATTTGTGTTCTTACAGTCACAGTCACTCCCAAAACTCGCAATATTTTCCATACGGTCGGCCTACTATATTTTCGTGCATGATATGTATACCAAAACAGCGACTATTCTGTAAGCCTAATCCCAAAACGAGATCCTGGGATTACAAATTTCTCAATCCCGGATCCCGGGATTGAGAATTCAATCCCGGGATTGCAATCACTGTGACTACAGAATGTTTCTTCTCATTGGCCTTGGAGTAATTTGGTCACATCATCAAGTTGATCTATATATCTTGCCTTCATCACCTTTCTTTACCAAGAAACCAATCATTCATTTTCAGATTTACTTTTGAAAAATGTCTTAATAAGTAAACATTAAAAAATCATGATTGCATTGAAAAACTGGACATTAAATGTGACTGTGGTGTTACAGAAAAAATTTGATAGTGGTGTGACTGGTCTGTTGACTTGACTTTGACGCCATGCAAATTTGCATTTGGCATAGAATATTAAATATTTTGCAGTATCATTCAGAAGTTGCAGTACAGAGAGTACTGAAAAATTCGGAGTTTTTTTCAGAGGATATTTATCTCATCACAATAGATGTCATGTATTTATCCTCATAGCGTTTGGGGTGCCAATTTCAGTTTTGTTGATCATAATTTCATACACCTGGTGCAAAATACAGAGTCATAAATTACAATGACGTCATATCCGCAAGCAACTCATTAGAGTTCGTAAGAGGGATCTTACCATGTCAAATATGCATGGTGCAGGGGTCAAATTTCTAATTCAGTTGGTTGTAGTGGTTTGCCAGCCTCCTTCATTATAAGGGAGCAGTAGCCTTCATGTGTTGGACTTTCTAGTCTTTGGGCATATTTTGTTGTGAGCTCACAATTGTCGATCACTTTTCTAGATGATCCCCAGTTTATATGCAACTGTTCGGCTATGTGTGATGTCTTAGTTACACGGCTCTGTGTCAACAACTATGACTGGCTGTTGAACAGGTGAGGCACATTTTGTGTGAGAAACAGTCAAAATGCTTAGAAGCACTTGAACGACTGAAAGCTGGTGAGAAGTTCAGTGAAGTGGCAGCAAAGTACAGTGAAGATAAAGCTAGACAAGGAGTATGTGTATTTCTATGTAGCCGAGCTTGGAAGTTTAGCCTAGGTGCTTCAACAGTGAACTCATGCACATCGTTGGATTGTTGGAGCAGGTCTATTTTTACCTTTACCCCAGATTTCATTCTTGTTATCCATCTAACACCTTCAGAGTACTGGGTAGTAATGGCTTGAAATGAAATGAAATGGTTTTATGGAAAAGTTCCACCAAATTAACTAAGTATGCCTGCATTTTGTTTACAGGGATGGCTAAAGACAGGAATGAGTACAGTATCTACATTCTACATTCTTTTGTAAATATATAAAATTAATTTTTTTTGTTTCAAACAACTTACTCTACAATTCTTGCTACTAAAAGGTAAAGGTAAAATCCACGTACTTGCTATAGCACTTCTTACATGCTTCTTCAAGACCAGAAGCGCTTTACAATCTTGGAAGTGGCAGCTGATTGGCATGAGCTAATGATACCGCAGCGCACTAT
>Ga0209671_1003231_pt1 | contig 15518 bp, 9 predicted proteins | sample WorMetHERISLAND2_2_FD_187401 | JGI IMG/M metagenome (GOLD analysis project Ga0209671, IMG submission 187401) | Marine gutless worms symbiont microbial communities from Max Planck institute for Marine Microbiology, Germany - Olavius geniculatus... | ecosystem: Host-associated > Annelida >...
GTCATAATGGTGCTATTGTCAAATTACTGAGTTATTGCGTTTTCTACGGTCATGTAGTAGTCATCATGCTTTTTCTCTATTCAAGTCACTTAGCTGTTGTTTGAAACTGTCTACACTAATTCTGCATAAAATTTGTCTATGTAGGTGCTATTATGTAAATAGTTTCTGCTGATATGGTCCTGTGAATAACAAAACTGATAAATGTAGGATGTGTGTCCACAATTTTTTCCACTAGTGTAGTTATTTCTGGCGCTTTGTAGGCCTACACGACTTAAGAATAGGCCTACGCGTTAAAAACTGTCTAATCGGCGCAACCCTTGCGGCTTTTTCAACGCGATTCAACGTAAAGCTGTTCGTAAAAAACACAAACAGTCCCAGAGAAAAGAAAATGCAAACCATAAGGCTATAAACCTTTCATATTTTATGCCAATGTTCAAACTTTTCAAATTGTAAGACCTGCTTGCAACTACATCGTCACTTTAATTACTCCAATGACCAATTAATCTAAGAAAAATATAATAATATCTTATTGCGATATTAAATCTGAGCTTGAACAATTTCGTGCGAACCTGTTTCTGTTCCACCTGGACCGGCGGCTCGTCGAAAAACTGCACCGAATCTTCGGCGGCATCGCGAGGCCGTAGTGTGTTGAGAAAGACAACAGCAAGGCACGTGGAAGACAACGCCAGCAGAACCAGGCGTCGGATGTGAAAACGCATCGACCTAAAACTTACTGCTAGAGGAATGGGGGCTTTTTCTTTGTCGATTGCTCACATCGCATAACTCAAGACTTCCGTATCAACATTGTCCCTTGGCCGCTCGATCTTAATTCTGTAAGAACAGACAGAAAAAAAGAGATAATTTATTTTCCAAAACCACAAAATAGCACCAACAGAACAATAGCTGATAACATCGGAGATTGGCCAAAAGAGGACAGCTAACCCAGCAATGTTGGCCACCCATTGTTACACATAATAATAAGAACAATATTATATAATCAAAATTGTCAAAAAAATTAAATTAATCAAAACACAGCAATTGTTCGTTGTACGTATATTTTTTTACTTACACCGACAGGCTGAAAATCGATTACCGAGTGGCTAAAACAAAACAGCAGACAGCAGAAATAAAATACAGGAAAGCTGCGGGGCCTAAAACAAAGACCGTAATCTGGGCAATGACAGAAAAGTACACTGTGTCTCAAAAAAACGTCTGCGACATTTTTGACTGTAACTTAAAAACCAATTATCAGATTTTGATAATTTTTAGTGCGAATATTCCTGACACAACTTGCCATCAAAGGACCGTTTAGTTTCCCACCTCACCTAACGTATGCTTCTGCACTATCTAGGGAAATCAGATCAAGCGAAATATGTGTTGAAATAAACAGAAAACCTTAAAAAATCCCCGACATTATCGATCGTAACTTAAAGAAAAATTAGCAGATTTTAATAATTTTTGGCACAAATATTTTTGACACCACTGGCTATTAAATAAATGTTTTAGTTTCCACCTCACCTGACGTCTGCTTTTGCACTACCTGGAGAAATCAGACCAAGCATAATAAGTGTTAAAATAAATGAAAAAAGTCGATAAATTTTATCTATCCTAATCTGTGGGCTCCAACAGCCGGTCTATTACAAGGTTTGACTGTCATGCAGCAGTGTGTCTACCAGGTAAAGTTTAGGAATGTTTGTGAAGTCAAGAAGCGACTGGTACAGCGTGGATTGGTCTGGAGCAGAACATTATCGATGGAGAAAACGTCTCCTTTATTGTCTGTGTTCGCATAGTGGGCCAGCACTTTAAGCAATTTTACTGCAGGCAGTTAAAAATGGACAACTGGATGAAATGTCAGCCAAAGTGTCAGAAATGTAAACAAAATGTGTTTTTGCGCATTATGTTAATTAAGCAATCATATCGCATTGGATAAAAAGTGATCTTTCGCTGGTTATGTTTTTCCAGGTAGTGCAGAAACAAACATCAAGTAAGGTGGGAAACTGAATGGTCATTTAATTGCAAGTTGTATCTGAAACATTTTTACCAAAAATTACCAAAATCTGATAACTGGTTTTCAAGTTACGGTCAAAAATGTCGCGAAAGTTTTTGAGACATAGTGTAAATACAGAAAACGCAGAGAACTTCAGAATTACAATGGATAGTTCAGAAAAAAAATAAATAGAGTCATTGTATACATCGTATCACCAGGTAACCATGCTGTTTGGCCCCGCCTATCTGCCAGCTGTAAAACTGTTACGGTTGCTGCTATAATAAACACTGAAAATTACTGCTTATTCCCAAACAATTCATACATTATAGCAATACCTTCTTTAGGGTCAGCGATTTCTACATGCATTGTAGACCTACACGGCACAAAAATAGTCAACACTCCAACGTAACGGAGTCGATATACATCTGACGGGCCGCAGCGCACACCTCGTATTTTACCTGTCTCACCTGTGAGCCAGCCGGCAATTAATTACATGGCGGCCACTCCAGGTAGACCCGACGACACTGCGGCCTAAATGCTCGGGCCGCTAACGCACGCCAGCAAAAACTGACGGATGAAATTAATGTAGGCCTACCCGGAGAGAGATTTTGTATCGACAGCGATCATATTTTTACGAGAATGCAGGGCGTTCCAAAAAAAAAAATTCGTGTTTTAATTCTGCCATAACTTCCGCAAATGTACACCAATTTTAACCATTTTCACTGTTACAACAGTTAATCTACAACGCATAAAAGTAAAATTATGTCGGACATCTCACCTTTATTATGTAATCACACTAGGTAGCAAAACACAGACTACTTCCAAAATTTGTTTTTTTGTGGACATTTTACACGTCGCTCTGTTTGCTGCTGCATCTTTTGTGACGAGTTTGTCCAATTTTCGAGTGCAAATTACAGACAATCATATCGATGCATTATGCATTATATCTGAATGCGAAAGAAAGAAACAAAGACTTACATCAAAACTAAAAGGAGAGCGGTGGCTAGGGTCGGCCGACCGTACCACTTCTTATCCGAAGGCCAGCGTCCGACTTCCGGTCGCAAATAGAAAGCGATTTCCCACAGTGACTACAGTTCCATTATATACGCTGTGGTGAAGCTGCTATATCGAACGCTGCAATCAACGTTAGGATACGATACGGTAATTTGGCGCACGTGGGTGATTGGCTGCAGGCGGCAAAATTGCGCCAAACCGCTGCAGATATAAAGACATGTTTGCTATTGACAGCCTATAACAACTCGTCATCGCCTTATCTAACGGTACCATCGCCGATCCTACGTATAGTTTAGCCACAATACAGCGTTACAGACGACGACAGACGACAAGTCATACAAAAGACTCTATTAAACGGTCGGCCAAAGGTAACACTTTTGGTTGGACCTAAAATCAACTACCTTGAATGACCATGATATGCCGTTTCTCGGCGAAAATTTGCTTTCTACCATGCTACCAGCGCTGCGGTATTACAACAGTCGGATTAGAGATAGCATATTGTGGAATGTGGACAGCATACAAAAGGCCAGTAATTATTGTCAATGCTCAGTACAATCGTTGGCCCGTGGTTTCTAGTGCATATAGCTACCGTTGTTCACATCCGCTATGATAGCCTACAGCGTCACTCCTCTATTATTTAAGTGCGGCTCACATTGTACGCGTAAGTGATAGCGAACCGGGTTAAGCCCGATTTCCACATTCGCGCAAGCGCCACGAGCATTTTTCCGTTCGCCTAGAACGTTGCGTAATTTTTTATGGGACGGCAATAACTTCAGACGCCAGCTGAAGTCTACGTAGGCCCACTTGTTCTGCCGTTGTATCTCAAAAACGGTCAGAAATAGGGCAAAAGCTGCCAATTAGGCCTACTAATAAGAAATTGCATACACTCTTTCAGATGCGATGAAAATCATCGACCTTGGATGACCTTAAAGGTCAAGTACTGCCACAGGAACTTCTATAGGCTGCAAGGCGTCTTCCCTAGCAACAGCTGGGTTTCACGTTTTACATAAAACGAACAAAGCGAACCCATTGGGCATTGGTTAATGCGTACGCGAGCGTAGTCACCGACGCCGTTGGACGGTGCCTGCTGTAATGCATTACTGCATGTCAGCTCAGTTTAGTTCATTCACCAACAAGTCATGCAACACAACGTAAGGGTTTCACAATGTAGACCCTAACGCAGAAAGATCGCGATTCAACTGTTTATCGTTGGAAATCGAGCTTTAGCAACAAAGCGGGTTATTGAGTGGGCTAGGCCTACTAGATAGTCTGACTTATGCCAAAGGTGTTACAGCTACCGCTCTGTAGCTTAAATTTTAAATGAAATAATAGCCGGTAGTTGCGAATTTGAAGTACTGTAGTAACTTTAACCGACTTTCTTTACTAAGAAAATTGCTGTAATGCAACTTACTTTTGCGCAGTCTGACAGTTGTCGGAGAAAGCATAAGTATAGAGGTCAGCAGTCAGGTCAAATTTCTCCGCTAATTACTTCAATTTCCACCCTTTACTTAAACTACTGTTCACGGCAAAGACGGGATAGGCCTAATATCGACTCATAGCAACTGTTATCAGCTAGGCTAAAACGCTGTCTCTAATGATAACTGGCTGAGAATATCGTTACTGCAGAAAATAAAGTAGGCCTACAAAATGTAGGCCCCTACAGTGAAGTATGACATGGGTACCATGACACCTCTTTAGCCGACTGTACTTTATTAACGGTCGAGCTGTTGTCATGGTTGTCGTCGTTTGTCCGTCTGTCACGGCTCTCATTTAGCGCCCTCGTTCGGGGTGACCCCCTTTGAATTTATGAAAAAGCTTTACGGTTCCTGAAACTAGAGTTTTCTAGGCAGCCGACGGTAAAGATTTGGTGATTCTAGCTTGCACCGCTTTTGACTGATCCACCCGTGTGACAGACAGAGGACAGACAGACAGACGGAGGGACGGACAGAATTGCGATGGCTAAGACGCGCTTGAAAACCGAAGCACTCAGCGCAAGCTTATGGTGACAATAGATTGCTTGTGCTGTACAAAACTGTTTCCAAAGATTAGATTAGATCAAGGGCCTATATATTAGCAAAAACCACGACCTACCTTGCTTTCTGTGCAAAATCTCCTTCAAAAATGCACCGGCGTTACTACACGGCTCTAAGCCTAGATGACGCGCACACAATTTTAGGCGAGTGATGTCCACTGAATAATATTCAACGAACGAATTATGCAGAGCTCTAATCGTTCTGTAGGCCTGCTGCGTCGCGTCGCCTATCTGGTAGGCCTAAATTGCACAGTGCAGGTCTATTGATAATAGCCGATTATCCGCATTCAATTAAGTGGTTTATTGTGTAGTTCACTACGCAGCCGTCCATACAGGACGCATTATGAACATTTTCCGGCCGTCTGCCTGTCACGCACGATCTCTTTACCTAGGCCTACCTCTTTACAAAAAGCACAGGGGAAAAAAACAAAAATGTCGACTTGAACGTTCGCCAGGGTAGCAGTAATCGGTGCGGTAATTTTCAAGTCACAACGCCAAAGCATCGCTTTTAATTTAACCCCATAGGGGTCGGTTAATAGTTAGTTAGTGAGAAGAGTTAGTAGTTTTGTTAAGGAGGTTAAGCTTAAGCTCTGCAGCCCTGCTTACGATGTAGGTATAACAATTATTAAGCCGCTACCAAATAGACTATACTTTACCAATTAGGCAACCGTAATTGCTAGCATTGTCCATAGCATACAGGCCCATGTCCGGTTAAATAATAACCTGCTGTCCACTCACACAATTGCAGCCCGCTGAGGCCGAGCTAGCCTATAATACAGAGCGATGACAGCAAAAATTTGCGTGGGTCACAATAGAGTGGGCCCATTAAAATTAATACGAATGTTTGGCATATCGTCAATGTACAAGAAATCCGAGCTAATGCTCACGTGACAGGCGACAGCCTATAGCAGTTCCTGTTCTCAGGTTGTCTTGACTATCTTCAGCCATTTTCGCATTTTACTCTCGACATTTGAGACGCAGCCGTAAATCACAAGAATACACTACAAGAAATTTGACGACGGTGAAAATTTGGTAATCCTAGCTTGCACCGCTTTTGACTGATCCACCCGTGTGAGGACAGATCGACGGACAGACAGACAGACGGACGGACAGAATTGAGAAGGGGTGTTCAAGGTCGTTAAGGTCATCAACGTTGATACCCCTTAGAAACTCGTCAGCAGTGTAACTCGTTTTTTAAACTACGTCAATATTGGAATTTCGTTAACTTCGCTCGATCCCATCTTTTGAATGTTTACATAACTGAAGTTTAGGGGCATACCTGGAAAAAACTGGACAATAAAACAATGTCTTATTTTTTATCCCCCAAAAAAGTCAGTACTGTGCTCCCCAATTGGTTCACGACCGGTTTAATTTCCTGTTGTCTATCTGCCATGCATTAATTAGCACTAGCATTATGCATATTACAAACGACCCAGTATAAACCCATTATCACTAACGATACAGATTAATTATAGTACGGTAACAAATACAAGAACAACTGCCAGGTATTTTCATGTTTCCTCAATGGTAAATTTCCTTGTGGTTTAGCTTTCTCAATTTATTACTTTTCTGTAAATATTTCATGCCTCCGTTTGTTGATGAGCTGAACAGCTTTTGAAAGTCAGTGGGTCAATATCGTCGCAACAAAGTCCGATGTGCAAAACTTTGGGACACAAAATGAATGTATCCCGAACAGATTGACAGCTTTTTTTGATACCATAATCGTACCAATGTTGGAACAATCGGCGAATTTTTCAAGGTCACGGAGGACGAAGGTCAAAGTCAAAGTCACTAAAAGGAAAAATATTTTACCGAGGGTTCCTGGGCGTTAGAGTATTGTCTAGTTTTCAAGTGAATCAACAAGACCAACGATGAAACAAACAATAATTATTAAATTATTATCACGTTCAATAAGTCAATCGTCGCACACTATTGAACAATTATCGTGAATATCCGCTTGCACATTCACGTAGCACAAAAACGGGCAATTCTATCTCCAACTATTTCCCAGAGGTTTGTTCAACTGCGTACGCATACAACTACGTGTACTTAGTTACAGCGATGGCCCGTTGACCCGGTAGTGAAATTCTGCGTATCGATATCTGCTCTCTCAGAAAATTGCAATTTCTTTCCCCCAAGAAACCTTTTTAACCCACATACTTTACTGCTGCCATGGTAATGAATAAAGATTTATACGCAGCAGCATCACGGGTTAAAAAAACCAGACGGAACAGGAAGCTGCGGTTTTCGGACAGGCACTGCGAAATTCCCGCAGAAATTCAACGGACAGCTGCAAATGTCTGACAGGGTGATCAAAATTTCAAATCTGCCCCTAAATTTCCCCCAAATAGGAATTTTTCAGTGCCAGCTTTTGCGCTTATGGACAAAAACTTTCCGACAATAAGAAGATTTTCCAATGATTTTTCGACAACCCAAAATTAAGGGAGCCTCCCCTAGCCATTACACCACTGTTTATACATAATGCTGTTTATCACGCTGTTTATCAGGCTTAACAAGAGACGTGGTACTAGTCCGTGATTAACTCATTATCAGTTATACCCCATTTACACGATGAAGCAAACATAAAGCAAACGCATTCAAAATACACGTACACGACGTGTGCACTAAGTTAGCGTGATGTTTGCTTCATCGTGTAAACGGGGTATTAAGCACCACAGCCATCTGTATTATCAGCAGATTACTGCGAGGGTGAAAAGACAATTTCGCTCCCACAGTTTCAGCATTTCAGGGGCGAATGCCCCCACTGCCCCCCGGGGGTTCTGATGCCTCTGACTTTCAAGATCTTCATATGCGAAGCGTATTTCTGTGCCACCGTGTGTAGCCAATGGCACCAAGTTTGGTTCAGGTAGCGCATCACTATAATAATTTATTCCTAGAAGAGATAATTTGATGCACAGCTCATCTGTCAGAGAAAACTGACTCCAATGCCAAACTGAAGGCCCCGGTTCACACTGCAAACACAACACAAAGCAACAGAAATAACAAAACAGTCCAACTACGCACATCTGTGCATCAGTGCATGATGATTAACAGAAAACTGATCAGACTGTTAATTATACAGGGTAGGCCAGGCCCGTTGAGAGGGTGGGGTAGAGGGGGTAAGCTACCCCGGGCCCCGCAACGTTTGGGGGCCCCACCATCGGCCAGAAATATGAAGTACGTTAGAATGTACCATTTTGAAAAGAAAAATTCAAAAATTTTCTCCCCAGAGAGGCGCTATAAAAATGTTTGGGGGCCCCACGAGAATGTTTTCCCGGGCATCGCTGTGGGTCTCGACGGGCCTGGGGTGGGCCATAAAAACGTGCCACTTTACTTTTGTCCATATTTTCGCCAATTAATGACCGATTTTCAAAATTCTTTCACTAACACTTGGAGCTCTCTAGACCCAAGTCCCCTAAATGATGCCCCTAATTCTAGTGGGGAGGGACGATTTTAACTAATGGAATAATTAAATAGTTACTTTGTTCACCAGTTCTAACCAATGTTCGATGAAAATAGTTATTCTTGGCTATCAGATTATTCAAACAAACAAGTAAATGTTACATTAGTAGACAAACTACTTTCAATTTTAATGTATCAGAATCTCAAATCCAGACAACAATTGAAAAATTTGAATTTCACAAAGTACTTCCAAGCACAATTAATCATAAATATTGCCAATTACTGCCAATCAGTCACAGCAAGGCAATACCCACATCTGTCTAATGTTGACAGAACACAGCTGAATATTCAACCACTTTTTAATATTGAAAAAAAATCACCATTAAAATAGATATTGTATATAAATGCAAAAGATGCACACAGATTAGGGATTGCAATCGCGGGATCCTGAATCCCGGGATTGGCGGTGTCCCAATCCTGGGATTTCGAGATTACAAAAATTAGTTAAAATTATACTTTTTTGCATGTTAAATGATAGAAATAAAAATCCTTGTGATGAATAAAATGTTTTATGTGTGCTAGAGTACTACTCCGTGCTATGCACTGTAATTTGTATTTTGCCAGTCACCGTCACTATCTACAGTTCGGATATACCTTCCGTAGGGGCCTATACTGCATCGTATGCACAAAGTAAGTCAATTAAGGATACCAAAATAACGACCAATCTGTAACGAAATGGGATCCCAGGATTACAAATTTCTCAATCCTGGATCCCGGGATTGAGAATTCAATCTCGGGATTGCAATCACTAACACAGACAGACACATAGACAGCAGCTGAGACAGAGACAGAGACAAAGAGATAGACAGACCTATCATTAGCTTGCACTCGAACGGGAACGACGTGGTTCAGCTCAAGCCTCGCGATACCACCCAAACGTAGCACCAGACCAGCACCATAGCTCAACCTCACGCCGTCAGTCATTGACGACAGCAGGCCTTGCTTCCACTGATCACTGGCTGAAACCACATCATTCAAACTACTGCCACAACAACAACAACAACGACTACTATTACTAGAACTAACACTACCCCTATCACTACTACTACTGTTAGACAATTATATGTCAAGTAAAACTCATCTGTAAAACACTTTACACATGGTTTCCAAAAAAGAAAGCCAAAAAAATTTGCAAAACTGTTCTGAAAATGTTTTTACATGCATGCTGCAACCTCATTCGGGCAAAATCGGCGAATTAAAAAAAACTTGAAACTGGTAAATGTTCAATAAAACTTAACTTGCTGTTCCTGATCAAGAGAATAACACAGTGTATCACTGGCGAAGGTTGCTATCATTAACTCATTCTATATAGCCATTCGTACAACAGCTTGTAAAAAAAAGTCGAAAGTTGACTTCAAAAAAAAATCAGCTCGTTAAATAGAAAATCAAACAACAAAACTTAAATCACAATCCCTCATCAGCACAACTATGTTCGTTGTTTGTCATCAGTAAAGCTTACCAAAGTTGACGTTGCAGAGATTTCCGGCATTGACAAAGAAATGTGTGCGAAAAAGATCACTGAAGCCCCGACCAGGTCGGAACGGAAGTGGAGTATAGACATGAAATGCCGTCGACCAATACGTGTTAGCACCCAATGCACAACCTGTACATAGTATGACAGTGGAATATAGGCGTGAACAACCATGTGACTGAGGGAAACGATAGTGAAATATAAACATAAACAATTGTGTCATAGTGTAAAATGGTAGTGGAGTGTAGACATGAAATGCTGTCGACCAGTACGTGTTAGCACCCAGAGCACAAGCTGACAGACAATGTGACACTGGAACATAGGCATGAAAAAGTCATAGTGTAAAATGGTAGTAAGGTACAGACATAAACAACTGTGTGATAAAAAGAAACGACGAGAAAAACCTTCGATCAGAACAAAACCAAAACACAACGATGACAATGCAGTGTAGTTGTGATAGTACTAAATGATGTACCATAAGTAAGTAATATATACAGCACATATGCCCACATAACTGTGAATAGCCTCTAACACAAAGTGTCTGCTAGCGGAATAAAAAGTCTGAGCTGGCATCTATCTACATGATGTCCACAAAAAATGGCATCCCTTAAACATTTTGCAATAACGAGTGGAAAGATAAAAAAAGTAAAACGTGACGTGCCCCTCCGGGGCATAGGCAGGGTGCTCATCTCCCTTTCCATGGCCGTTGAGCCCGTGGGCGGATAAACCACTGAGTCCGTGACGCATGGCCAGTGCGACGCCAGACCTACGGTTACCTTTCCAGCTGCAGAGCATCACCGCCCTTTAGCCGGTAACAAATTAGACTGCTTGGTGAACAAAGGCACATGTGTGTGAATAACTTGCTTAAGTGGAAACCTGCACGGAGCTAAACAAAATGTTACACACATAGAACAACAGTAATTCTGAACACTGCAGTGTAGTTTTACAGAAGTCTGCCATGTCTTTGCTAATGTACCAAATTTTTTGAATGCGTGCTGTTTTGACGAAAAGATAGGAAAATATAAACTAGCAGGTGGACATGAAAAATACCAAAAATAATATAAAAACAATGATATAAAACTTGCCGTGCAGAGACACAATGTAAAAATGCAAATAAAGATGCATGCATGAATTAACCACCAGTCAAGATAATCTCAGCAAAATAAATAAATTAAGTAACTCAAGAAAAGAAACGTGGCGGAGCACCATCTTCATGCGGTCCGACGCCCTTGATGTTGAAGCCTCGTAATGTCAGTGGACCTCCGAGGAAGAACTGGTCCATTATACTAAGCCGCGAGCCACGAATCAATGGACTCATAACCCCAGCCGATATGGACGTCTGGACCACCTGTAAACATCGGTTCCACGTCAAAACCGGGAATGTCAAAACTGCGCTGCTGCATAAACGTTGTCCGTCAGCAAAGCTGTCTCAAGATTTAGTACATGGTACAATGACTTACAACACCTCACACATGGAGGGGGGGTGAGCGAGTAGTGTTTAACATCCCACCCGACACAATATAGGTCATTTCAGAAAAGGCAGATCCAGGCAAAATTGCTTACACCTACAGCAGACTGCCCAAAAAAGATAAAGGTTGTCAATTTGTATAGCGCATTGCAGCGAATGCACCTCTAATGTGCTTTCATCGCTAACCAGAGCCGCTGGCCGCCCAACCACTGCATGCAGCCTGCAAACACAAGCTAGCGCAGCGGCCAGGCCAGGCAGCCCCAGTCAGCTGTACCAAGGTCCCTACCTTCCGTAACCCATATAATTTGTTACTACTCATTTAACCGACCCTGGAGGGATGGCAGGCTGAGTTGACTGATAGCGGATGCTTCACCCACAAAGTGGTCAAACGGCCACACATCAGTCTAGCGCAGAATAGGGAAAGTATGCCGGCCAGGACTGACGTTCTAACCACTATGCTATGCCACCAACCAAAACCATACTTAAAGACAGCATAGTACAGCCAAAATGTCCGATGCAGTATTTTCGCCATCCGAATCCTAAGCCTAGCCCTAACCCTATTCCTAACCATATCTCTAATCTTAACCCTATCCCTAAATGTAATCCATAACCCAAAGCCTAGATGTCTATTTCCTGGTTTTGATATTCCCAGTTTTTGATGAGACAACGTACACATAAGCAGTCAGTCAACTAATAAATTATGCAAACACTTAATGAAAACGAAACAAAAACTTGCACCTTGGACCGATGGATCAGGGAAGCGATACACATCAGGAAAGAACAGCCAATATGAAGGGTCCTGCCAACTTCCACACATCTATAACTAGTTAATGTCCGCTGCAAGCTACGCCTGGCGGACAGTCGTTTTGAAGGAGGCAGCAGCGGTTGCCGAAACGTCAACAAAAAATATGTATTTTGATGGATTTACAGCCTGTTTCAACTTACGAGTCTACTCAAAGAGAGGGACTTGCACCTTACTGAGTATTTATACAACATATTTCTCAAAAACAGCACCGGGAGTCTAATTTACAAAACTTCCTGACAAAATAATAGCCTAGGAAAAACACAGTTTGCAAAAATACCTAAGAAAAACTTAGGAAAACTTACGCCATACGCACTTATGGAAGCTCCTGAGGTGACTTAGGGGTAACCTAAGAAGAACTACAAAGAACCTTGAAAAATGTTACAAAGATTCCTAGAAAGTGTTTTTTTTTGCAAATTACGTCCCTGGACTTTTAGCGCAGCATCAGATGGTTTAGCACAACACAGTTACTTCACATCTATAGGGTGGACCAATAAAAAACGTCACTGTACTTCTGTCAATATTTTTGCCAAATATTGACTGATTTTCAAAATTCTTCCACTGGCACAATATGCAGACAATTTGCAATAGTGTGATTACTATATTTTCCACCACACCATAAATGTGTCTCTACACTACATTGTAAAATATAAATGAAATATTAATGTATAACGATAATAACAAACAAACATTTTGGTAAATGAACAAAAAACACGTGATACAAACACAGTCTAGTGTCATACGAATCATTTGTTGCAATGTTGGTCCGAAGTGGTTTTTTCATTTACCTACATGTTTGTTATTATCGTTAGTTTTTACTTACATTTATATTTCACAAGGTAGTGTAAAGATGCATTTATGTTGTGGTTGGATATATAATATTCACATTATTGCAAATTGTCCGCAGTGTGCCAGTGAGAATTTTAAAAATCGGTCAATAATTGGCAAATATATGGACAAAAGTGAAGTGCCACGTTCTTTATAGCCACTGTGTACAATGCTTTGTGGTCTAACGGTAATGTGCCGGACTTGTAATCTTGAGGTAACTCAAGAGGCGCAGGTTCGACTCCGCAACAGGACACTGCCGCGTAACGACCTTAGGCAAGTTGTTCACACACATATGCCTCTGTCGCCAAGCAGTATAATTTGGTACCGGCTTCACCGCTGGTACGTAAACAGGCACACCGCGCGATACACTGGCCCCTTATCCGCGGTCTCGCAGTGTATAAACTGGTGTCTGGCTGAGGGCCTTAGGAAACGGAGATCAGCGCCACCCTATGGGCTGTAAGGCTCGGGTAGGACTTTACGTTTTTTTTACATATGTCTGTAACATATGTTTCCTTAGTTGCTCTGACCATTTACTTACTGTCCAGATGTGGTGCAATGATAACCATCTCGCTTGTGCAATCATTTAGGTGCGGCGAGACAGGATGGGAGTGGAACCAGAGTGGCTCATGGGTAAGATTGGAAACCGTGAAGGTTTGTTCCCGGAGGTCTTTGTGCAACCAGCTGATGAGTCTGTAACTGCGTCGGCGCCCATCTACGACTATGCGCCGAAAAGGTTTGTATCATTTTCATTATCGTTATTGCCATTATAATAGAGAGGTTTGACATAATATACATTTTCGTATTTCTTAGCTCAGCTGAGCTTGCGTGTGGTATATAATTGAACCAGTAGAGTGCTTTTATTGCATTGATCAAGAAATTCGAGCGATGCTAATACAACTGAAAAGCTCGTCACTAGTGCTTGTTGTGATAGGCAGCATGCCCATGCCTGTCTGCAATTGTTTCTACAAAAGACTAGCCAACAACAGTAAAATAACAACTTTTACAAGTTTGTCGCTTTTTAATGCCTTTTTGCGCAGGTTTCCTTGAACCTAAAAAATCGAGACTTAGACTGTTGAAATCTACATTCAATGCTAAAAATTTCATATGCAGCTCTGGCGAGTTTACAAGAAACACTATAGATACTTAGCCAATACGGCTGCGCGAGACCGGTCGTCTGGCGCCCTTTGGCGAGTGTAAAAGAAACGTTGCTAAGATCGGTGAGCTTAGATTTTGTTCGCACCAGGCTTTCAAACATGCACCGCTGTTGCGCATTCCCCTTTGCATTAGCTGGGCTTTTCTTGTTAATATACTGGTGTGGAGTGTGGTCATGTAGATTTGATGGTGTAATGAGGTTATGTGTTTGTAACAGCATGGAGACAGCACAGCAGCAGAATGCATTGTCTTCATCATTAGCATCGTCGTCATTTAATGCCGTATCTCCATCTGTGTCATCGCCTTTACCTGCCCAGGTATGTCATTATTACCTCATTATCATCTGTACCTGTCTGTCCAATCCAGGTATTTTGTTACTTTTTATTAAGTGCATAAATTTAAACCTGTGTGCATGTACCGAAGTGTGTTACAAAACTGCCGAATTTGATGGACGGAAAGCACTGGCACGCACTTGGCGCTTAGTCAGTCATTAAACCCAGCGAGATCAACAGACGTTGCCGTTCCGTCCTATCTGTTGACTTTGGCTTAGCTGTGTGCCAATTCTGGTTGGTCGATTGCCGCGCGGCACAGCTGTGAGTGCAGCGGCGTACGTGCGATAATGTGGGGATTTATGTTATTTCCTGGGTTGTGAAGAAAATATTTATTTATTTATATATTTATTTATTATAGCCCCAGTACTCAATTCCCGAGGGCTGAAATATCAAACTGCAGATATTATGTCCGAAATGGTTATGACACGGGCTCAGAAATTGCAAACGTGTCAGCTAGGCATGCCACGTTGAAGCGTTGGACGGTGACCGACAAGCGCTGGAATGAGAACGTTGTTTCATGGGGGTCTGTCGTCACCTCGGTTAAACGTCTTCCGACTTGTACTAAGAACTCCTGGGTGCTGACATTCATGGGTCCAAGTGTTTCCAGTGCCACTGGAAAAAAGTCGTGGGTGCCGCTGAATGAGCTGTACTTGTTCCTTTTTCTGACAGCTGCAGTCTCAGCAGCACTGGCACTGGTGATGACACTCTGCTGCAGATAAGCGTTTCCCAGAGTGTCGACCACTGTGACGTCGTAAGTGGCGCTGGGCCCAGAGTTCTATAACAGCAATGTCAAACCGTCAGGCCGCTTGCCGTCGTTACAGAGCAACTTGTGTCGTTCCTTCATGCTGGGAATGCGTATTATGGCATTATGTGAAACTTATATACTAATGTAGAATTTAAATAATTACTGTATGCATGCTTGATGTTATCATACGACAGCTAATGAGCTGTCATACGTTTTATCATAACT
>Ga0209671_1003233_pt1 | contig 15514 bp, 8 predicted proteins | sample WorMetHERISLAND2_2_FD_187401 | JGI IMG/M metagenome (GOLD analysis project Ga0209671, IMG submission 187401) | Marine gutless worms symbiont microbial communities from Max Planck institute for Marine Microbiology, Germany - Olavius geniculatus... | ecosystem: Host-associated > Annelida >...
CAGGTAATGTTAGGCGTGGGAATGCCGTGCGCGTTGCAGACCAGCATGGCAGAGTCGCCATTGTTCACCAGAACCGTGCGACGAGGTACTTCTATTACTGGCAGCTCTGTCAGCGACACACACACACATATTAGTAACTTTTAGCTAATAAAAAAACAAACCTCTGAAGGAAAATTTTACACAACGTAGCCTGCAAATTTTATCAACAGCTAAAATGATTCACATAACTTTTAAAAATGCTAATTTTATTTTTTAAAAAGTTTTTTTTATTAGCGCATCTTGCCCACCACAAAGTAAAACATGAAAAACAAGACTGTGTCCATATCTCTGCCAACACTTAGACCGATGTGTAAAATTTGTAATACAAATTTTATTAGGGCCTATAGATTTTACTACACATCTTAGACACTTAAATACTGCGCTACTTTGTTACCAGAAATGTAAATACCGCTGTTTTGCATATCTGAAAAAATACAAAGTAAAATTTAACCAAAAGTTCTACTTTTTCCAGTTTTATTTGTTTTATGTCAGCAGCTCAAAATTTTAAAGTCTAAATCTATTTGCCATGTAAACTGGCAAGGGAGTGAGTAAGTAGTTTCCTAACGACACATTAGCACAAATATAGGCCATTTAGTGCTAGAAGCGGTTAAAGCATTCATTTTTCGTGTGAAAACGATAACAAAATTGGGCAAGATCTGCCGGACTGGCTGTATCTTATCAAATATTCAGACGAGTACCGATATATTCGAGCACAGTAACATCACTTCCAACACCCAGGTCATTGGTAGCAATGCATTCCCAGCGACCGGCGTCTGCTTGAGTTGCGTTGCGGATTGTCAACATTCCTTCGTGATCCGTGCTGATCCGTCCGGACTCTATTACCTACGACAACGACAACAACTACAACTACAACAACAACAGCAACAACAACTACTGTTACTACTATTACTACTATTGCTATTACTCAGCAACCTATCCAAACGTTAACCCTATTTTATGCGGCCGTTCTTACAGGCCACATTACGAGTCCTGCACGTCCGTCTGTCTGTCCGTGCTGCTGTTCCATACGGGCTACTAAACCGACAAAAAACCTAGCTAACGCAAAGGGAAACGCGCGACAGCGGTGCATGTTTGAAAGCCCACTGCGAACCAAATCTAAGCTCACAGATCTCAGCAACTGACATTGGGTACGAAGCATTTACATACGCTAGATGACGCCACCGTCTCGCGTGGCTGCTGCCGTTTGTGTGGCCAAATGCGAGTATTTTAAAGGGGGTGCCCACGTTTGACACCCCCGTACAGAGAATTCCTTCCTACACAGTCTGTCCAGGTCTAGGCCTATCTGTAGTGATTTCGGTGCAATTCGCTCTTAAAATGTGTGTCGCAGCAAAAAATCGCCAAAAAAATCCATAAAACCTCTATTTTGGCGTTCAAGGTCATCCAAGGTTATAATTTCCGGTTTCAATCAAAAGCCTATGTAGGACTTTTTATTAGTGATCAATAGGTTTAGTAACATAGGCCCTATCTCCCACCGTTTCTGAGATACAGCGACTTACTGGCTGAAAATCACCAATTTTTTCCACCCCTTCTCATTTAATGCCCTCGCTGAGGATGACCCCTTTCGAATTTATGGAAAAGCTTTACGAATCCTAAAACTAGAGTCGTCCAAGCAGCCGACGTTGAAGATTTGGTGATCCTAGATTGCACCGTTTTTGACTGAATCACCCGTAAAAAAGGTAAAGATCGTCAATTTGTATAGCGCATCGTCGGGTATACACGCCTCTAATGCGCTTTCGTCACAGACGACCGTTTTTTACTAATCCACCAGTGTGACAGAGAGACAGACGGCGGACAGACAGAGAGATAGACAGACAGACAGAATTGCGATGGCTAAGACGCACCACAGCAGTATAGCTGTTGTCGCGCGTAAAAAACTAAAAGGCATTGAAAACTCAAAGTTAAAACGAACGTTTCCCAGAGCAGGAGTAATCAATGGGCAAAGTTTCAGCTGGAAATGTCAAAGGTCAGAAAGAGCATTTTATGTAGACTACCTTTCACGTCATAATAACAGTTCAATATTGATGCAAGTTGTTAGCATTACCCTGGTTCTTACATACCGGAATATCGCCTCTCCCAACGTTTTGTGGCCGCTGTACGTTGTGTTCCACCATCTGTCCGCTGTCTCCGTGCCTCCAAGCATAGCTCGGCGGAGGGTAGGCAATAGCGGTACAAGCGACGTTGACTGTGGACCCGGTGGTAAATGTTTGAGTTGACGGCCACGTACGCACTACCGGCACCTCTACAGCGCATCAGAATTATAACAAAAAGTGATCGAAGTAATTTCATGACACTCGGAATTGATGATCAATGTTACCACCTGGTGAAACATAGTTATGCAATTGCAAGTTTTGGTTGGCAGGGATGTGAACGAGACCTTCTGAGCCGAGACCGAGACGAGACCCGAGACCCATGTCTCCGAGACCGAGACGTTCAAAATTTTGTCCGAGACGAAACGTTGCAGCTTCCGAGACGCTGGCCGAGACCTTAAAGCTCCCGAGACACTCGAGAGTCTCGGGAGCTTCAACGTCTCGCCGAGACGTTTTCCGTGACGTATGGTGAAACACATTAACAATGAAAAAAAATTATACGGATTAATTAACTCACACCATCGTAAGCGCTTTCCATTTGTGATATTGTGGGTTTTTGCACTTTATTTTGATAATTATTACTGAATAATTAACGGCTTACACCACAAAGTATTGCAACTGCAGTGCTGAGCCATTATGTTTATAGCAATTTGCAAGCAACTGAAGTTAGTAAACTATAGCTAATTAAAGTCCTATATACACAGATAGTATATTTTCATTCCAACATCATACACTTTATCTTCATTGCGACTAGGTCACTTTATGATGAAAAAAAGACTGACATGACATAATTCTGCTTTATGATAAATAAGTAAATAAAAGAGTAAAAACACTGTAAAGGAATATGTTTAGGCCACAAATGTCATGCTGGTTAGTATCGCTCTAACTGCAGCTACAGTATGCACGGCGCGCGCCTGCACAAAACGCGAGACGCAACGGCCGGACCCGAGACGAGACCTACTGGGCCGAGACCAAGATATATTGCTCCGAGACCGAGATGAGACCGAGACGAGACGATAGTACGTCTCGACCGAGACCACATCCTTGTTGGTTGGGGGTTCGACTCCCAAAATCTCCCCTTTTTACCAGGATCAGAGACCCCCGTCTAACACAAAATGTCACTTGACCCTACAAGGCCTACCTGCCAAATAGCATATAAATCCGGAAAAAGTTTAAGCAGGACGCACGAATGTGACAGACAAGAGACATGTAGAAATTGCTTGCGCAAAAGCGACATATATCATACAACATATCTCCGCAGAGGCGTCTACAGCATATAAACCTTGGAGCAAATGTAAAAGTACTAAAAAAGTTTTTTTGGCCCTTCGAAAGGATAAGCTGGTATAATTTGAAACAGAAATTTCTCTCCAGTTTGCTCCGGAATGCGGTGTTCAGGCCTGGAATTTTGCAAAATCGACGGCGTGTGAGACTACTGCCCAAAACCTCAATCATCTCAACTGCTCTGGACTGTCAATAGATCAATATTTTGAACCACTAAAGCGCAATGGCAATTAAACCTACGTGGGTAGGTACCTACAAAAATAAAAGAGTGAGTTAGGCCTACAGCAGCAGTGTGGGTTACAACGGTTGGGACAGAAAGTTTCAATTTTCGACAGACAGCTGCCAACTTCCGACAAAATAAATACGAGCGTTCAAAATTGTGATTTTGCTCCTAAAAATCCTCCAAAAGACCACAACTGCCTGGGTTATTTAGAGCTCCAACTTTTGTACTTTGAAAAATTCTCAGACCAGAGAGAAACTTCTTGACAGATTAAAATTTAACGAAAAGGTAGCAGTTGCCTGTCCACCATGTTACTGATAAAGCGAACAACATGTCGTACTCTGAATGAGTAGCTGAGCGGTTTGTTCAGTCTGTCCACCTTCGTTAGACGCCCGACAAACATACTCGCCCTCGTCACTGTGAGTAACATTTCTACAAATACAGCACATCACGCAATGACAGGCGCAAACATTCATGACCTAGCCTTTTTCGTCGCCTATTTCTCACTGCAGTGTCTGGGCTGTTATAATTGCCCACAATCTCACTCCACTGAAGCGTGACGACCGAAACGTGGCTCGGGTCTGTGTACAGCACTCATTCTCAGGCAGACTCAGGCAGAACTCACCGTCGATCACAGTCATGAAATAAGTACATTTCAACACGATCTACACGGTGTATTATGCCTCGTTACACTCGCAGACCGTAGACCGTGTGAAAACCTATACAATGTCATATTGGCCGCCCACCTAGCTATTATACGCTGCACTGTGCAGCCCTAATCATGAGCCTAATAGGGTGTTTACACGATCCAGCAAACGTCCAGCAAACTTCCAGCAAATGTATTCAAAACACACGTGCTAATACCGGACGTTTGCTGGATCGTTTAAACACCCCATAACTTTGACCGGTTACTGAGGGACGTTCACACAGTGGCGTAGCCAAGAAGGGAAGGTAGCAGGGGGCCAGGCCCCCCAATCCTCCACACAAAACATAAGCATACGTATAAACTGCACGAAATTTCCAATTTCGTCAGTTTATTTTCGAGAAAATGATTAAAATTGTTGCCACCAGATCTAATCTTTTAGAGCTACAATGCACCAAATTTGATTTCGGTCAGGACTCCGCCCCAGACCCCGCTGGGGGAGCTCTCAGCGCTCCCCAGGCCCCCTAGCTGCATTTTAGGGGGTCCTACTTATAAAAGAAAAGAGGGGAGAAAAAAGGGAAGATAGGGAAAGGAGGGAAAAAGTAATAAGGAGAGAGGCAAGAAGGGCAGAGACAAAAGAGGGGAGAGCAGGGGGAAGAAAGACGAGGCCCCCAATTAAAATTTCTGGCTACGCCACTGCGTTTACACCAATTTGGTTTTTACACTCTTTTTGTTCACATGTTACAGATTGAGAAGCAAACTGATTTATTATCTTTGTTTTTCTGACACTTGAGTAGCGAACAAATTGTTTCACAAATTGCAGTGACAACCTACCTGATAACGAGAGACCCGTTGCCGAAGACTTCAGTGTTGTCAGCAAGCTGAGCATATTCGCTGAGTGTGGAGTTATACCTCAGCCAAGTCAGATTGAAATCGACCGTACTGAATGCTATGCACGTGAACATAGCACTGTCTCCAGGAATTACGGACACGTCTTGAGGCTTCAGCACGGTCGGAGGAGGATCTGCAATAACCACACACACGCGGAAATACCAACTAGTTTCAGTTTCGGTTTCACTTTCGCAATAACCATTCTTACCGATTTTGCTGAGTATGGCGCATGTGCAATAAAATACGCCAAAAACGATGGTTTGTTATTGTTTTCCTTTCTTTTCCTGCTTTTTAAGGAACGCCCTAGCACGTTCAAAAATGATTTAATGATCACACACACGAAAATACCAACACAACAGTTAGTTTTAGTTTCAGTTTGGCAACTCAGCCTTTCATACCTCACGGAAGGGTACCATAAATCAAGTGCCGGCCTGTCTGGCTAGGGTTGAGGTATATGGTACCAATGTCGAGTGGCGGGTAACACTGCGTTATCTTACACTGCAGGAGACGCTCCGCAGCTCTGAGGTAGATTGATAAATAGCTAAATAAAATATGAGCATAACAGATGGTAAAACCTTTGATGTCAAGATATGTAGTGGCAGTAGCCCAGCCTGCAGTGTTGCTGGCGTTGCACATGTAGTAACCTTCAGACAGGCTACTGGCTGCTTCCACCGACCACGTTACGTTTGTTGATTTGCTACAACAACAACGACGACCAGAATAACGTCCACTGCTACTACTAAAATGTTGTAGTAATAGAAGTAATAGTACAGGGGCGTCTACACCATATAAACCGTAGAGCAACTGTTCCACTATAAGTAAGTAACTTTATTCGCAAAATATGCAGCACAATGAAAAACGAAAATCTAAAAAATCGCTTTCTTTCCGCGACAAGAAGTTGGACGCTGGTTATTGGACATAGGTGGTACGGTCGGCCCACCCTAGGGACAGCTGGGCTTCTTGTTAGACTAATATAGGTCCAACACAACGCACCTGTAGAAGAGTTTATTGCCAATCTCGACGGCGTTGCGGTACCACTGGACGGTGTATGGAATATGCGACTGCACGTCGCACGTCAGTACGACGTTTTCTTCATAGTAGCCACGGGTCACTTTGTCGATCTGTACGATCGGAGCACTCGGTTCCACTGGGCTGATTGCTGTGCGCGTTGTCCGCTGAAAGTCATAACCCTCGCTGTCTACGCCTACCACCTGAAGCACATGGTTCAAGTGGTAGTAACACTTGTTGTTGTTGTTGTTGTTGTACAGACAGAGCAAAAAACTAGACAGATAAAGCTCAGAGGTAAGCTACATCATAGTACAAAATACCTTTTACACGATAACACTCGGTACAAATGTTCTCAGTCTTCTATATTTCGTGACGCATTTAGCAGTGTCTAAAGAATTGTAAATTAACCATTTAGCCTACGTGCATAATGAAATAATTTTTGAAATCGGTGAGGCTAATAGCTGATAATGTTTATGAATGTCTATAAAAGGTAAGGATGGAGCATCTGCAAGACACTACATTCAAAGTTGTATACCTTGATATTAAAGTATTCGGACGGTGCGACTATATTCGAGACGTTGTACAGAGCCGGTCGCGTATCGTAGTACGGAGTGGGAATTTCCGTCAGTACGTCGCCGTGTAGATCAATAAACTCTACTCGGAATATCTTACCGGGAAATTCCAGATCGGTCACATTCAGTAACAGCGAGACGGGAATACCTATGTCACACACACACATACACGCACACGTCCACGCACATTACAATATTGTAACAGAATATTTCAATAAATTCGTCTCTGAAACTTTCGTGCAAATGTTTCTTGTCCTAGTACATACAAGATTGCCTGTTCGGTTTACAAAGTCTTGCACAGACCTGCGCCAGAATATTTTGGTCCACTCAAGTTTTCAACTACGTCGCCAACTTACCTGGCCGCCGACCTCTCCGTTCTTCCATTTACCAACCGTCTGGCAGGGCCTCCGGTCAAGTTGGCAACCGTCGCCAACCAACTGGGATTTCCCGGTTGACGGCCCACAAACTTGAAACGACCTGCCGGACGACGTGACGTCTGCCGATCGTTATCCATCTTCCGTCAGCGATTAAAATTTCACCTGCTCACTAATTCCTTTTATCTGAATTTCTCTTGGACTAAACTTTATCTATATTTTATCTCTAGCAGGGCTATCAGTAGTTTGTATTATTTAGGCCACTTAAAAAATCCCAGGTTGACTGAATTATTGATTGATTGACCTCCCATTATATCAAGTCCTGTGCGTTTCTCCAAATTTTTAAAGAAATTATCTGCAACTGTTTTATGAAACGTTTACAGAAATGTATTTTCAGCCTACGTTTAAACATTTTTTTTAGAAAATTCGTACAAGTTAAGACGGCCGATATGCCTGTATTTTCTAGTTTAGCCTACTCCACAAGTATAGCTTAGGCTATAATCTACCTTTCTGGCTGCAAAACCACACCAAAGTTTGAATTGATTTCATCGTAGTTAAAACCGTATCTGACCTCTGGTCGGTCGCGGGAAGGTTTCGGCGAGTGACAGCGTCGGTTGCAGTGAGAATCCGTGCACGAAGTCGAGAGAGCTGAGTCCTGTGACTCGGACAGTGTGAGGTCCGTGTGCTGACAGTTCCAGCACCCACATTCCCGGCCTGGGGTCCTTCACGTTCAGTATCAACGCATTGCGCAGCTCCAACAGTGTTTTCAGGCCCAACTCACTTGTCATCACGCGGCCTGCGACACATGAACAGACCAGCAAAATAAGCAACAAAATGTCTAGCTGTCGCTAGGGTGAGCCGACCGTACCGCCTATATCCGAAGACCAGCGTCCGACTTCCTGTAACGAAAAAAAAAGATTGCCCAGTGTAACTACAGTCCCATAAACGTTATGGTGACGCTGCTATATCAAACGCTACAATCAACGCTAGGATAAGATACGGTAACTCGGCGCACGTGAATGTTGGTTGCGACACAAACTTTGCATTCAAAATTGCGGTCAAACCGCTGCAGATAAGATACGGTTAGCCTACTATTGACAGCCTACAGGAACTCGTCATCGCTTTATCCAACGGTACCATCGCCTACCCCTATGACGTACGATTTAGCCACAATACATGCGTTACAAACAAACAGACAGACGACACGTCGTACCCAGGGTTCAACCTAACGGTCAATGAATAAAAGAGACGAAAAGAAGTTACTGGTGTAAGATCGTTTATCTTCAACATCAGAGCGTAGCGGAGTGTGCGCTGTAGACCAGAGGCCGATTCACAAACATTGTCGTAAAACATGTCGAAAGATCACGGTACGTGTGCAAAATCTTTAAAAATTGTCGTAAAATCGTCGTAAAATGTTTTGTGAATCGGGCCCCAGTTTCAGTCTTATCGTTACACATCCGTATAGCGTCCTGCAGTGATCCCGCAGATCACTTACTTCAATTTCAATCAACCAATCAATCAGCATTGCCTAGAAGCAAAGGTTAGTAATAAAAAGACAGGTCTAGATGATGATGTTCGGGTATTGGTAACCATCAGACAGCTACGGAGCGTCACCTGCCATATGCGATCACACAGTGTTACCTGCCATCCGACACAGATAAACGCGCCCTGTCTCAATCTCAACCAGACAGGCCGATACTCGATTTACTTACCCCGGAGGCATAAAAGGCTGAGTTGACCTTGGTGTTAGTCATATACGAGGATGTTTTAAGGCCTACCTGTCTGCAGACAGTTATCCATCTTGATAGCGCCTGATCGGGAGTTGAACCCACAACCTCGCGATCGTAAGTCCAACGCCCTATCATCATCATCACCAAGCACCGTTGCGTAGCTTACTTACCCTGTGGGTCGAGTATTCTTATGCGCGGGTTCTCTCCGCTGATTGAGATGGTAAATTCCTGTAGTTTAGAGTCGACTGGCAGCTCGTAAGTCAACACTTCGCCGCCCACCTCGCGATCGAGAGACACCAAGTTGACCTTGTGCGATTGAACGGCCACCCGGACAAAGTTTAACACCTACACACAGACGCACAGACAGACATATAAAGACGCATACAGAGAGACAAAGAGTCCGAAAAGACGCTAGTCCGAACAGCACGAGGGTTGGAAACAGGATTAAGGTTAGGGTTAGTGATAGGAATAAGGACAAAGTAATTTTTTGGCTATGGTAGCCCTTGGCCCCTGACTCGAACTAGTGCAAAGCGCACGAATGACTGGGTATTGAATAAAACTGAAGTGTCAACGAATTTTTTTGGAATTTGTGGAAACAAGAAAGTTAACTTATTATGGTCATGTTACTAGAAGTAATTCTGAAAGTTTAGAGGAGCAGATAATGCAAGGCACAACACCTGGATCTCGAAAAAATGCAGACCAAAATATCATGGATGGACAACATATTCCAGTGGACTGGATACACATTGGACATAATTCTCGCGCTCACAGAAGACAGAATCAAATGGAGACAACTCGTTCACGGTGTGGCCAAGAATCGGAGCGAGGACGGCTGAAGGCAAGGCAAAGCAAGGTAAGGCTCTTCGAACTAATAACCAGTCACCACGAAGAAACAGGCAGATACAGAGGAACAGGTACCGTCGTCACGGTCCAGTCGCACAAGGGTTGATGTGCAATTTAAAAAATATGTCGGCTTAGTAGCGACATAGCATGCGGCCGTGCGCCGAGGGCTATATACAACTTTAACCCTGACCCTAACCTTTAGCCTTTTGAGGAATTGAAATAGTAAACGGGTTACTCCCGCCCTGAAAAACGTTCGCACCAGTTCTGATTTTTCTGCACCCTTTTCTTGCTGAAAAGTAAGTACCTAAAGTCAGTAAGTATAAGAGAGTGTTCCGTTAGGAGCTTCGATGAAGGGCCTATTAGACTGAAAACATTTTACAACATACATCAGTAAAACGAATGCACAACGACCGGTGTTTTACCTGGTTGACTTGAGATTTCTTAAGCAAGAAGATCTGTCCCGAGCTGGTTGAAGCGATCTTCTCGAATGCTTTGTATCCGGGGTGTGACGTGTCGCCGCAATCTCCAGTCATCACGAATACAACCTATGCAGATATATTTCAACAAGTTACGCCTTGTGACGACGTGTATGTGGTCGTCCGTGCCAACTGCACTGCGCCTGGTGTGCAGCGAGAGCACGTGAAAAGTGACTGTTTTTCATGTTTTTTCAACACACGCGTCAACTGTGTAAATCATTATTTTCATTGATTAGAATTATCTTAACGGAGTTGTGACGTCGATTGCCAATAAGCAATGTACAGAGCGAGATGTTCAAAGTCTTCAAACATTGGAAGCCTACGTAGAGTTATGTATAGAGGCTTCCATAGTTCAAACGATGCACGTAACGTGTAAATGAGTCACAGAGATGATGATGACGACGAACGAATGTACTTTAACGTGGCATAAGTCCGAAGACTGCAAGGACACGTAACAATCAAACACATTGAAGTCACGTAGTGTAGTCAGTGCAATAAGACGCACTTAGTCAGAACAGCTGTAAGACAAGCAAAAAGCTCGGTCTACTACGAAAAACTTGCAGTGACGGCGATCAGAGATGCGCAGAGGCATCAGCTGACGCATCAATCATATTTCGATGACTCATCAATCACGATCATTATGACTCATTCACACGACAAGCACCTGTTCAGTGACGTCACTCAGCATCCCACAGAACAGATGATTGTGTCTTCGTCCTACACTACGTAGGCATATAGGATGTTTACACGATCCAGCAAACGTCCAGCAAACTTCCAGCAAATGTATTCAAAATACACGTGCTAATGCTGGACGTTTGCTAAATCGTGCAAACACCCTATTACTGTCTACGTTCAGTGCTGTCTGAGTTTATAGCAACGGCCAGTGACCACTCCGCTAACCCTAACCCTATAAACTCTGTGTAGGCCTAAAGCGAGGTTTCCGTCCAACGCAACACATGCAAGAAAGTACGCAACAAATGCAGCTGACGTAGACAGGCTAAAATGCAAGGATAAACACCGTGTCTCAAAAAACAAGCTACTTTTATTTTTGTGAATTTATTGTTGTAAACGGCCAAACTAGGATTTCTACATTTCACAAGGCAGTGTAACAACAGTGCTAAGATGAGGTGGGACAAATTATAGTTGTTTACGTCAAGTTTCTTCTTGATGTTGCACTCCGAAAAGTATTAAAATCGGCCAAAGTTTTACGAATCACGATCTAAAAATAAAAGTAGCCTATAGCTTGTTTTTTAAATACGGTGCACGCAGAAGCGGTCGTTAGGTCAACTATACGTCACCTACGTCCGTTGCTTTGCGTACATTGCGTGCGCTGCGTTGGATGCAACCGACCTGGCTCTGTTTCTGCTGTATGAGTGTCAGAACGCGTTCGGTGAGCCGGTAGTCCTTGGCCCTGGCGTCTGTGAAGACGTAAATGAACGAGTTGGGCAGAGAGCGCTCCAGTGCAAGCTTGATCGCTGAAACACACATCTCTGGACAGTCGCCTCCGCCCTGCACGTACATTTCACGCAGACGAGACTGGAACGTGTCTGGGTCTGTGGTCACCGTAGCCGGCCCCACCTCTGCAAAACACAAAGACATTACTATATCAATCGTAGAATAATGTAATAAACGCTGTATGTAAATATGTAGAAAAAATACAACGCATTTTGTTGCAAACAAAACTTTTTTATAAAAGCTTAATTCTGCCACGTTAAGAAAAACGCGCTACACTTTATACAATTCCTGCTGCAGTACTGACCTTGAAGGTCATCCAAAGTCGATGGTTTTTATCTCATCTAAAAGAGCGTATGCGATTTCTTATTAGTGACCAGTGGTAACCTTGGCTCTATCTTTCACCATTTCCGAAATTCCGAGATATAGCCACTTTTCTCTTAAAAACGCACATTTTTCCTGCCGCAGCCTTCCTCTATTCAACCCCAAATTTGAAAATGTTCTCTTTGCATTGCATCGCTTAAATTTTGCACGTAACGAGCTTTGACAAAAGGCTATTTACTTATTCGTGTAAAAAGTTTTCCACTAAGACCTATCCGTTCGCCAGGGTACATCCGTGATACACAGACAGACGACAATCGTGTCATAAACGAACGCGTCAAAATTCGTTTGTAAACTACGAGCAAAATATGGGACCCCATTCACCCGACGTATCGGGTCTAAATGCATCGTTTCAGCATTTAGTTTTAAGTTTAATCGCCTCGATCAGCCTGTCAGTGAAAAAAAACGTTTTCATCGTTTGTTAGTGAAACTGCTAATTACATACAGAACGTATGCGCAAGTGAGCTTTAGAACGCTAACGAGAAGAAAAAGAGGGATGACTTATTGCAACTCGTGCCGAAAGCTGTTAGTTCGGGTGTGGCACATGGTCATCAGTCAGTCATTACCGAGAACTAGCTGGACCTTTGAACTTGAGGCGAGGAAGACGTATACGTGAGATATTATGGGTTCCTGTCGTGTGGTTCCTATAGTGAGATAAGATGGTACGGCGTTGGGTATCAAACGTTTACTTGCTTGCTTACTTGCAGCTCGTCAACTAAAGTGCCATTAATAAGGGATGTTGTCCCAAGACCGTTGAATTGGTCCTTCTCTTGGTCCTCACAAAAGAAATCACATTATCATGCACAGATGTCCAACGTTTACACGTAATTCAAGCAAACAGTAGTCTACATGCCACTCTGTGCGAGGTCTCAAGCGTTCAAACCTATATAACTATGACCTTGAAGCTGTGGCACCAATGTTTTCGCGGTTATGCGTCCTACGTTGTTAAGCAAATTTCTAACCAGAACGTTGTACTATCTGTCCAGCAGTGTGGGGAAGCCGACCGTTGCCTGGATTAGCGTGCAAGAGCATCAGTAGCCAGTGGTGCAGCCAGAAATTTGTTTTGAAAGTTCACTGGAATTAGAGGCCGAGCGGGGATGAGAAGAGCTTTTGTAGAGTCAGGTACCCCCTCCTCACCGAGGATCTGAGGAGCGCTCTCAGTTCCCTCAGCGGCTGTCAAAATGCCGATACAAAAGCAAATGCGTTTTTGACGCGTTGAGAGTCCAGAAAACGTGACTCGAACGTGGCTGAAAATGAGGCGTGCTGAACCGCGTGCGCAATTTTCAAGCTGCATAAATCAAGTGGCTGCTGATCTCGGGGGTACGCCCCTCTGGTTATACCACCGTCAGTATCTCAAATGCAGATGGTCAGCATCATCACGCTGAGGCAGAAAGCATGGAAGGATCGAGAGGGGTTTGGAGGATCTCTGGTTGGCGCGCTCTGTGACGAGTGATGACGCGTCCGTTCAACTTACTGACGACCAGTAATTGCAGATTTATGCGTTCGGACGTCAGGTCCGCTTCAACGGATTACGTGCTTAGAGTCCCGTGCAGTAGTCCCGCCTGACACGTTTCACCGACTTCGTGCACATCAAGCAGATTTTCCACTGAAATTTTTCAAATTTGCCAATAATTCTGCAGCTCAGCAATGAAACGAATTTTAAAAAAACTTGAGGCAGTTGTAGAGCAGTTAAGACACTGCACTGGCGTGGTTTACATGCTTGTAAAATTACAGTATAATGGTGTTTTTTAAAAATTCTCGTGCAAATGTCGCGTTTGATCCTACGTGTAGCCACGTGTGGAGCATTTGGAAAAATGACTTGCGCTAGCCTAGAACGTGTGCAAAGGCAAGGCTGTTTTCCAGTAGGCCTATTTTGAAACATTTTAGCAGGACGGCACACAGCTAAACAGATAGGATACATCTCTGTAAAGCTACTAGATTACATGCCATGCAATCTAGTAGCAAAATGCATGTGGCATACAAAACTTTTTCAATTGCAAAACCTTCCAAAAAATCTTTGCTGCTTTATATTCTAACCGCGGATAATTAGTACGACTTATGTAGGACCTGTGTGACAGTCAGCTTAGAGTACAGTGTAAGCCTATAACCAACTTTTAGCACTACGCGACCGAATCGAAAAATTGATAACTGCAAACTGCATGGCTGTGTAAATGTTATATCTAATACGCGCCTGTCTGTCTGTCTGCAGCACTTGTAAGCTGTTTGACCTCTTATGTGTAGGCCTACATTATATACCGTTGCATGTTCCAGCCAGTGTATGGGCCTACTTGTTATCTCAACTGTTTGCGGAATTTTGCTGCATGACAAGTGCGCGGCAGATTATTTCTAGACTATTATCTACATTCCTGGCGGTGTTTCTAAAAACGGCCTTGTAGAACGTTACGGAGTTCTCGGAAACGACGGACGAACTAAATGAACTTATTGGCCATATGAGGTTAAAATTTACTATTCTTCCACTCGTAAAGACCGTTTCGATTTGAAAGTTTGGCTATATTATTACGCGCCACAGCACAATGTGCGCGCGTCTTAGCCATCGTTGAGGTGTCCATCCATCCAGAATGAATTGCGCCAAAATGGCTGGAAATAGACCAAGACAACCTGAGTATAAATTTTTCAGCATTAAACGTAGATTTTTGCAGTCCAAATTGCGACTCCCTAGGTTCAAGAAGGCCGGCGCACGCGGGCGTCAAATAGGGTACCACTAAAACGTAGTTATTTTACCGCTATTGGCTCGTCTAGCGTGAAAACGGTTGCACTTTCGTGCACTTTCGGACGTCACAGGCACACGCAAACATGCTGCTTATCATAAAATACACGTCATTTTCCCAGACTCTTTATCATTATCAGCTACATGTAGGCCTACATGTTATATCATGCATTTTGTGGTGTATCTCGGCAAAGTACAGACAGAAGTAAATAAAACACAAGTAAGCTAAGTAAAACATGTAATTAAGTAAAATCGTATACATACGAAGGATATTTGCAATATTTCGTGCACTTTCGGACGTCATCCAGATAATGGATCGGCATGGCGCGGGTACACGCCCTATAATAGTGAGGTGCAGTTGACCGACCTAGTTTTATCAGCGTGCGGCGCCCGACTGTCGATTGAAAATTTAGCGTCTGCATAGCTCAACGACTGATTGGAAATGACGCTGTTGCCTTAGGGTCTATGCTGAACCACGGTCTGGAGTGCAATAAGTCAGTGTTAAGCGAACTTATATACCACACCAGACAGTGGTTTAACCGACACTGATTCTACGTCTGGCGACAGTCGGTCGTGTAGTCTACGTTTGTCACGGGTTTGGTCACGTGTTTAGTGCACAGCCGTGGAGTTAACTTATCAACCCGTTATACCACTGCAGACATAGTGCTAGTGTGAGCGTAAATATGCGACACAAAGAGGCGGGTGGGTCGTGTTGACAGAGCACCCGATGCATACAGCATGTACCTCCCACGGACGCGCCCACATTAC
>Ga0209671_1003236_pt1 | contig 15512 bp, 12 predicted proteins | sample WorMetHERISLAND2_2_FD_187401 | JGI IMG/M metagenome (GOLD analysis project Ga0209671, IMG submission 187401) | Marine gutless worms symbiont microbial communities from Max Planck institute for Marine Microbiology, Germany - Olavius geniculatus... | ecosystem: Host-associated > Annelida >...
ATAAAGAGGGAATTTCAAGTGGCCCAATACCTGAAAATGTTCGCAACATATCAGTGTACATTTATGCCAAATTTGGTGCTTGTATCACAAAATGCACAACAGGTTTGCTATGCTGTCTCACTATAAAACTGAAGTTAATCTGAGCATTGGTTTAAAAACCATACTTTAGAGTCCAGGTTAAGGTTTGCTTTAAAACTATAGTTCAAAACTTAGGTCTAAGCAAAATTTAAATTCACCTAATGTCAGCTAAAGTTTTAGGCACTATTGGTAGTTGCTAATTGCTTTGTAAACAAGTGATTAGTACAATTAATTTTCTTTTGGAAAAGCCTGTAAATGTTGAAATTATTAGGCCACTCGTGTGCTAGTAATTATTTCAAGCCTTACAGTTTTGTATTCTTTTCTTTTTTTTTTCTTTTTTATATTCCTCTTTTCCTCTGAAACCTGACAGCACCCCAATACCAAAATTGCAGGGAAGGACCTTAACTGAAGTTGCCTGGAAGGAACTGAGGCCAATTTCAGCAAAATCCATTAAGGGGTTTCGGAGGGAGGGCAATTTGTCTATTCAAAATGGGCATGCAGCTGCACACCCAACGATGCGGAACGATACATATGGTATATAATATATCCATTCATTAGGCAGAGTCACCATGTAGTCGGTTGCGTGCTGTGTGTAGACCACTGGTAATACAGTTGTGTTCATGCTTTGTGACCTCATGGAATTGTCTTGATAAATTTTCTGAAATCAAACGTTCAGTCTGAGATGTTTGAAACATCAAGTTCCTATTGTTTCGTAATGCAGTAAGTCATTATAAGTTGCGTATGAGCATGAGTAGAACATGGTTTAATTTGGTGGTGTGTAGATGGTGCAAGCCAGCGTGAGATCAAACAGTCTGTTATGTCTCGTCTCTGGGGCGGACTGCCGTCTATTATCAGGTCTCTACTCTTAGTTTACTAGTGGCAACCAGTTGTGTGTTGAAGAATGGCAACAACTGTAGAGCTAGTGTACATCAAATAAACCATACGGTGTCCAACTGGTTATTAGTTGCAGTAGACTTATTTGCTGCAATTCACTTCTTATCAATTTTGTCAATTGGCCGAATTGGGCCATACACGACTCGCCAATTAATCTTTTTAAAGGGAGGGAATCATCTGAAACATCAAATTTTTTATTCTCCTCTCACCGCTAAGCACATTCTCTTAGATTGTACAGTTTGTTTTGAACATCAGAGATACTTTGGAGCTGATAACTGTAAGTTTTTGAAAATGTTGAATCTTGAAACATCATTGCTTTTATTCAGGACACAAACTTGTGTCATTGTAAAATGAGGCAATGAAGACATTAGTGTATGCCTTCATCAGCCGAATTGACTACTGTAACAGTGTGTTCACCGGCATCAGTGGTCAGTTGCTCCAGAGGCTGCAAGCCATCCAGAATGCCGCTGCCCATCTCATCACTGGGGCCAGAAGATCTCAACATGTGACACCGATACTGCGTCAGTTGCATTGGTTACCAGTACAGCAGCGTGTTCTTTTCATGACGGCCGTGTTGGTGTATAAGCGTCAGCACCGTATGGCTCCGTCTTACCTGTTGACATACTGCATCCAAACGTCATCACATGACGGTCGGTGTCACCTTCGCTCTGCAGTATCTGGACAACTATCTGTTCCACGCACGACAACGAACTACAGTGACCGCAGCTTTGCTGTTAGCAGTCCAGTCTTGTGGAACAATCTGCCAGCTGCATTTCGATTAGACATGTCACTCTCCATATTTCGTAGGCGGCTGAAAACATTCTTCATGACAGAAGCTACTGACAGTGTATAACAGTTGACTTGGCACATTTGCTGCATTTCTTTTCTTCAACTTGCACCATATAAATGTCATTAATAATAATAGTAATAATAATTGTATATAATGTTGTTCTTATATTAGCTTAATAGCCTTGATTTTACCAAGCTTTTTCTTGTCTTTGACACATTTTGACACAGTTAAATTCTTTTAACAACTTATAGCATTGAGTGGTCTGTTTTCGTAAAGTTTTGTCAGCTTTTTGAGTTATTGTTTTCATTCAATGAAAGCCACTATGAGTTTACTAGCTCGGCAGTCATCCCACAAACTGCAGATTACAGAATATGCTGATGCTACAGTGTTACTGTGTGTCCATTTTGTCACGGTTTAGGTTGTTAAACGAAGTTCGGATTTGCAAACTTCGAATTTCAAGTTCAAATTTTTATTCGTTTTTCAGCCCATCGATATTCGAATCCAAGCATCACTAATTTGATGCAGACGGTTTTGCCTTGAAAGTGGAGTGCTGTTACTTCAGCGGTGCACTGTGTGACGATTACTTTGTTCTCTGCCAGCTGTAAATTCAAGCAACGCCCGCCGCGTGTTTGCTTACTTCTCCCCTCCCCTCCTTGCATACCGCCACAGTGTTCAATTGCTCTACATCTTGCACTGCACCCCTGGCACGTGTTGTATACTGATGCAAGCTATCAAAGTGACAAATTTTGGTGTTCCAGACACAAAGCAGATATCAATCCACGGCAATAGAGTGCAATAGTCATGGCTTGACGTTCTAGCTGATTGCACTGTTGATAGACTGCTTCCCGGCATGTGGCATGCGTGCTGTGCTGTGACCTTCATCTCGCCCCACAGTGCAGACATCAAATTGCTTAAACTTCTCCACAACTATATAAACGAAGTTTGAATTTAATCCAAATTTTAGCGGTTAAAATTCGAATTTGGAAAAACGAATTTAACATCTCTAGTCCCAGTACTAGTTACAGTAACTGCTACTACTACTACATGTACTGCTGCTGCTGCTGCTGCTGCTGACTACTGATTTCATTATGGTCGTACAGAGGCAGCAGTGAAGCTGATAGTAATACCACGGTCTCTCTGTGTGTTCATCCGGTCAAAAATGACATCGGCATCTTTGCTGTTTGTCGTAACAGTCGACTTCGCATGTGGTCTGCCTCAGTAAGTACTGTACACTGCTCTTTGTTGTAAGTAAGTAACAGTGTCTGCTCAAGCTGCATTGGAAGTGGTGAGTGACTGGCACTGTGGTGTTTATGCCAATAGAAACAGTTTCCTAGAAAAACTGACAGTACAAGTTCGAGCCAAACTTTCACATTTTAAGTTTATTTGCTGAATTATTGGGCTCTGAAGGTGGTTATTATCAGGAATAAAATTTTATCGAATCGGACTCATCGTTCAAGATTTATCACATCATGCTGAAAAGTGTTACAGATGGAAAAAGATGATGCGACATGAGTGAACACGTGTATTTATGCGTAAACGACAATTGGCCAATTTCAACATACTAATCAGTTGATATCGATTAATTATGGGCAAAATGGTTGATAATCGATTATTGGCCAATTATCGGTGCATCCCTACTGTTTATATCTGTAGCTGGATATCGGTACCAGTATTACATTCGTTGTAGAATTCTGTTCATAATTGTAATATTGTTATCATACCAAGTGTATACCTGTGTTTTAGACATACGAGTGCATTCTTGTCCACTAATCTACCATGTCCTGATTTTTGGTGTTTTGCACAATATGTATATAGCGTTGGCTGGTTATTGTTGTTAAATGGGTCGTAACGTGTTTTACTGTTATTGCATAATTTGTGAATTATTTGTGTTTCAGACATATGAGTGCATTCTGTCCGCTGATCTACTTGATCATGTGCCTGATGTTCCAGATGCTGGGAAACCTGCTGTCGGTAAGTGCATGCCATGGCTTAACTTGTGTCAGTGCTGTAAGGTATGGTGTACCGTCGAACACTTATTTTGCAGGCAGTATGCTGTATCGTCAGCTTTTTTATGTCACAATGGCAGTGCACTGTGCTGCCTGTGTGGTTGATTTTGTGAACTGCTGTGCACCAGGGGGGGTGTTCCTCAAGCTCAAAGTACACTGGAGCTTATTTTTAGGGTTTGGAAAACCTGAAAATTTCTGGAAATTATACAGATGTCAGGGAAATGTAGGGATTTCAGTAAAAATCTGGGAATTGTCAGGAAACAATCTTATCAGGGAAAATTGTCCAAATACTTCTCTGCTGAATGTTGCTCACTTATGTTTTAGCTGTATTATTTATATCTGTGTTATATCTGAGTTACTACTAGGGTTAGGTTACCCTAGTTGAGTAACGGTTAAAATAGTCAGGAGTGCTGCGAACCATCAGGGAAATGTCGGGCAATTTTGTTTTGTCTGGCGACTGGTCATCCTGTATTTTTAGGCCCTGGACCCCAGTGTGGCAGCTCAGCGATGTGTCCGCTGACAGCCTAATTGGTGGGAGAGAAGGATATCCTCTCATCATTGCCACTCCTTGATCAATGTCCTTATTAGTGTCAGTTTGTCCAAAGATGTCAGCTGTAGTTTGCTGATGATTGCTTGTGCTGAGTGATGACTGACTTTTTTTATCGTAATGTGACCTGGTAGTTATTTTTACTTTGCATCATATAGACCATTTTGTCTATTACACGGTGTTATGATTATGTCAACTGGTGTTCAGCATGTGACATTATTATTTAATTGTTATGCTGTGTTGTTACTTGTTTAACAGGCATGCAACATGTGATCCGCAAAGCAGTTGGTAGTTTCGGCGAAGCACTGTACCTGGCTGTCTACCTGTCATTCGCTAACAAATCACAGGTAACACACAAACAGATAGACAGTTAGCTCACGCTTGTACATGCTGTTTTATTGGTTTTGTGGTCTACATATTTGATCTCATATCAGCCTGCCCAGCATTGTAATAGTCAGTGGTGAATTCTACCAGTACATTGGGTTGCAACTCTATTTGCTTGAAAATATCAAATGTCATGTATTTTTGCTGAAAAATGCCAAATTTTTATCAGTACCATTTATGACAAAATCATTTGCTACTGCATGCCAAACTGATGCCAGAATTGAGTGTTATTGTCAGTTTAGGAAATTTAATGCCACATTTGAAGAAAATTGCAAAAAATGCTGTAATGCCAAATGAAAAGTTTTTACAGCGAAGTTTCTTGAAAATTTATGGCTTATTTGGCATTTTGAAATGCCAGCAGGCACCCATTCAGACACATCGGCAAAATCCGCCAACAACTCATGTGTGGCCTTTTGGTTTTTATGGTGTGTACAAAAGTAGCTTTTGCGTTTGCTGAACTGTGGGGACTTCTGCAGGTTTGTGAGCGAGTCTGGTTTGTGAGACTTAAGCGTGCTTACAGCAATGTGTCTGTCTGTGTATTTGTCTGTCAGTCTGTCTCAGAGTAGCATTTAGCAATTGTGCCACTGGCATCCCTATCCACTACCATACAGATGGTGATGTCTTTGTTCCAAGATGTCTGCATGTATAGACCAAAGTGCAGGCTCTGGTCGTTCTACATAATTTTCTTTTCGCAGATGACTGTGCACTAGTTGCCCACACGCTAGCAGATGCACAGATCCTGTATGATTGGTTCAACAACATTGCCAGATGGTTTGGATTGACTGTTGCTTGAAGAAGACTGAAGCCCTGTGTCAGTCGTATCCGCCACACCAGACCGCATCAGCCAGTATTACGGCCAGCAGTGATGGTGCCTTGAAATCCGTCGATAAGTTCTGCTACTTGTGCATCTTCTTGCCCAACACCGTCTCAGCAGACAGCGACATCACATTCTGTCTCGCCAAGGCAGGCAGTGCATTCGGCAAACTCCAGTGGCGATTGTGGAGAGTGCATGACATATCACTGAAAAAAAGATTGCTGTTTACCAAGCTGTGGTGCTGACAACGTTGCTGTATGGCTGCATGACTTGGACGCTCTACTGTCGATCAATTCAAAGATTGGACCAGTTCCATCTTTGCTGTCTGCGCAAGATAGCTCATGTCAAATGGCAGGATAGAATCCCCAACACAGATGTACTGAACGTCTGTGATATCATGGGCATAGAAGCTTTTCTGCTTAAAGCCCAGTTACGATGGGTTGGTCATATTATGCGCATGCCAGACAGTTGAATCCCAAAGCAAGTATTTCTTGGACAATTGGCAGTGGGGAAGCATCTGCAATGTGGGCCAGTCCTGCGGTACAAAGACACTCTGAAGGTCAACGTGAAGCAGTGTAGCATTGACCCGTCAACTCTGAGCAGTGACACAAGATTGTTTAGCCTGGAGATCTCTGTGCTGTGGAGCAGTCAACCAGTTTGAAGACTCGTGAGTCGAAGCTTTTGAACACAAAAGAGCAGTCTAGAAAGGGGCTCAACCTTGCAGCAACCTCAGCACGTGGCCGTGTGACAGCTGCTTCCACACCTGCAGCTCCAGAATTGGACTCCATGCCTGTCAACAAACACGTCAGTGATAAGCGATTCGTCGTTCTTCGATGGTGCAGTCCATGGCTGTCTGTTTGTGTAGTTTGTAGTCTATCACTGGTCTGCGAGAGTTTTGCATGCTTACAGCAGTGTGTTTGTGTAATTGTTTTTCTTTCTGTGTGTCTCTGCGCAGTTTGTGGTTTATCGTCTGGTCTACGAGAGTTCCCAGTATGAGTTTCAACACATCATCACGCTCTTCTGTCCCGAGGTTTGTATGCACCAATCTCAGTTAGCAATTTATCACCAAATTACAGCCACTGTTAGTTGAATTGTTGCTGAATCTCTGCTGCCTTCCTTCGAACGATTTCAGTTTAATGCTAGATGTCACCACTCGCCACGGTGTCCCAAATATGCAGAATTTATCAGGACCCTTAGGGCCCTCATCTCTGTTCATTAACCTGTCTTATTGTTTTCCGATGTTTGCCGCTTTCTTGATGTACCAATATATATGACATATTTGGCATTTGTACTGTCCGTCGTAGTAAACTATTGATTGACTGTATACAGGGCATACTGTTGGACTTTAATTCTCTGCTACTCATGTCTCATCAGCTTGTAGTAGCAGTGTAGTTGTTGCAATAGTATTTGTACTAGTACTGGTAGTATGTGATTACTTGCATGCAGGGCACACTGCTAGACTTTCAGTTGTCAGCTACTCATGTCTGGTCATCGTGGCTCAACCCAGCTGGAGAGATGGCTGTCAGATATGCTCCTTTTATCGAGTAAGAGCCAGGAGTTGTAGTACTGCTAGTGGTAATTGTGATAGTGGCGGTGGCAGTGGTATTGGTCACAAAGTTGATCCACTGGACCTGGTTCGTAACTGGATTATGACTGTCTGCGGGCAGGTAAGCCATCTCATTAAGTAATCAGCCATCCAGGTTGACTCAGCCTTTTGCACTCAACATTCAACATGCATTGCATACAAATCTTGGAAGTGGAAAGTCACATAATTTAGAATACAAATTTTCAAGGCCAGGAAGGTCATGCAATCGGGCCTAGGTCCTGCAAAGTCATCGAAACTAAAGCAAATATTTGAACAGCATTTTAGACCCAGGTGCATGTTTTCAACCTTTACGTACATTTTCACTGTCCACTGCCAGACAAGATTGACTTGCATTATTCTGTGTATTTACAATTGTTAGTTGGAAATGTCCGTCTTACATGCGTAAAAAGTAATTATGTTGGTAAATGTATATGAAAATCTTACTTTTTGATATCTGCTCAATTAAACTGTCCCGGAAAGACGTGGAAGATGAACATAAATGGTCCGGGAAGTGGAAAGTCATGGAAAGCCACTTACAGGGTTCTCTGTGCACCCAGGTCTTTGCACTGTGTGGGTGATAAAATGAGTGTTAGCTGTTAGATTGAGTCCTAATTAGTGGCGATGGTGATAATCCCCCTTGCTAAGTCGAGAAGTTGGCAGCTGGTTGGCATTTGTGCTACATTCATCAAATGAATCAGGTGAACTCTCGCATTTGCCTTGCCGTGATGTGAGTAAGCTACCATTAACATTATTTCCAATAACTCTATCAATTCTGGTTCACTATTGACAAATTTTGGTACGCAGAATTGTCATATTATCAGGACTTAATAGCTCTTGTTACTTTGTGACAAATATTGTGTGACAAATATTGTCCTGATTACATGATGATTCTTTGTACCGAAATTTGTTGACATTGAACCATGATTGTTGGAAATTGGAATTATTTGAAAAATAGTATCTGGCATTTGTTTTTTGAGGCACAGGTTATTAGTAGTGGCATCAGCAGTAGCACTGGCGGTTGGTGTGTTTATAGTGCATGAAGTACATGGTAGGCTTGCTCATTTTGTTTGTTAAATTTGATTTTTTGGTCTACATATAGTAGTTGACAACTAGTTAACCACTTGGGCACTGCTGGCAGTTGTCCACATTATACATGGCTGTCAGTTTACGATTTACGTTGAAGTAGCTCTGCTGTTAATGTATTTTTGATCGATTGACTGACTAGCTGATTGACTGATTAGCTGCTTGATTTGTCCAGTGAGAATCAGCATACAAGTCAGTGGATGGACGCAGTACAGGAGCCCACAGTCAGGAATCACGTTGACACTTACTCTACATCAGTTCTTGATCCACGAGAACTCCACATTGAACAGATCTTTGCTCCCAACAGATTTGATGTCCTCACCATTCTACGTGCTCTCAATGTAAGTTTTAGTAGTAGTAGTCGTCGTTGTTGTTGTTGTTGCAGCAGTAGCAGATCTTTGCTCTTAGCAGATTTGAGGTTCTCACATGCTTTGCAGTTTGGATATATGTATGAGTTCTCAAAGTTGTTGTGGCTCATTATTCAGCAGTCTCATTGGGTCCAATTATGATTGCTTTGGTTGCTTGCCCATATTGACTTGGAAGTGAAAAGGCATAGAAAAATCAAAATTGGTGTTAACGTTATTCAGGTGTTTCGTTATTTATCTCAAAAGTCAAGGTCATTGGATTCAAAGTGATGCATACCTTGTTTGTATGATTACTTACAACTGGTGGGTCATGCGCCAGTTGGATGGGATTTGCTTACTCATGCATTTGTGGTTTAACGGCAATGGTACATATAGATAAATATGTAAAAAAAACTTACCAGTTCACAACTGTGTGTAAGGACGATGTGATGATATCAATCCTCTAAAACAGCAAAAATCATTTGGGTAACCTTAGATGGGGCTATGCATATGGCTTCCTTACAAGCTGACTTTAGTTGGTAATCACTAACATAGTCTAAAGCGATCCTGTATGACAGGGGAGTATGTCCATAGCTCTCAGATTTATATGCACTTTACCAGGACGATTTTCCTGCCAGTTACAGGAATAATGGCTGTCATTTTGATGGCAGTTGAATAGCGCATGCATGTGTAACGTGCATAGATCGATCGGTGTACAACTTAAACAATCTGCAGGCAGATGTCAACATTTCTGCTGCTGCTACTGCTACTATTAGTGTGGCTCGGTAGTCTAACGGTAACGTGCCGGACTTGTAATCCTGATGGGTGCAGGTTCGACTCCGCACCAGGACACTGTTGGGTAACGACCTTAGGCAAGTTGTTCACACACATGTACCTCTGTCACCAAGCAGTATAATTTGGTATCGATCAATGGGCGGTGATGCCCCGAGGTTGGGAAGGTAGCCGTAGGTCTGGCGTCGCACTGGCCATGCATCACGGACTCAAGTGGTTTATCCACCTAGGGGCTCAACGGCCGCGAGTGGGAGATGAGCACCCCGCCTACGCCCCAGCTGGGGCATGGCTCCCTTTACCTTTTACCTACTGCTACTATTACTACCACTGCAACTGCTACTGAATAATACATGTACACGTGTACAGATCTATCGGCGTACAACTGAACTCAATCCGCTGGCAGACGTAAACATTCCTGCACGTGTCCTCAGGCGACAGATTTCTGATGCTGTTGCAACCGAGGTTTCTGCCTTATCTTTCACTCGTTGATTTAAATATTCATATCTGGATTACTTATAGCCTATTCAGCCTGCACAGGGGCAGTGAAGGCAGATTTTCAGAGAGAGGCAACGCCCACTTGTGGCAGTAGGTGTGGCTTATAGGCTGCAATGTAATGGCAGGGGATAACATGACTGGTGGAATAATTATCTGTCACTTCCTTCGCAATTTCGTTATCCGTTTCTGCTACTAAATATCACACAGCATAATGCCATCCATGACTAATGAATTACATTAAATAAAAGATAAATGACAGCTAACACATAACATTAAATCAAAAACAAATGCCTGGGAACTTACTAGCAATAAAAAATGATGGGTGACAATATGGCATTGCTTACTTCACAGCCTGTAGGCCTAAGTGAAATCCGAAAATTAAGAATCTTTAAACCCCAAGGTCTCGCTGCTATGCAGCTGCTAACAGAATGACATGACTGTTTGAGACAGTGATCTAGGATGCTTTCAGAAATTTTTTCAACTGAGGCTTAATTTTCCAAAGTCTGCAAGTTCAAATTAACGAGAACAAAAAAGTACGAGGGTCTTTCGATAAATAAGTTACAAAACAGCGTCATTCTGTTAGTTTTCCAAATCTAGAAAATCCAAAATATACGTTTTGTAGGGAATTTTATTTTGAACAAGTGTGGAAATTTTTTTAACGATGATGTCATTATTGTTTACAGAACACAGTCTGCACGTGTATTATTTTCCCCACCAACTCACAAGTGACAAACAGCATCGGAACGAAAAAAATGAATACACTTTTCAAGTTAACACCATTTATTTAAATGCCAAAGACTAATGTTTCTTTTTTCAACATTTCGTCCTGAGTTAGCTCAAACATTTGTCTTATCTGTCAGCAAAGTTTGGAATGCCTGGTGCAAAGAATAATGCTGGCTGCTGTCCATTTCACTGAAGAATGACTGACTGTACTTCGGTATATGATATAAATTTCTGCCCACCTATCATTTTTTTCCATCAAATGTGAACCATTCGCTTCGTAGAGCACTTGTCATCATATACTGGATGCATCTCAAAGTGAATCTGATTTGCATTAAGTCATTTTGGCGACAAAAATACAATAACGGCATGCTGTTCATTTCGGGAAAATTTCAATGGCAACGTCGCTGAATGAATGTAATGTTCATAAATGATGTCACATTGACGTCATCATCATAAAACTCTCAGCTTCTACTCAGAATTAAATTTCATACAAAACGTGTATTTCAAATTTTTAATATTTGGAAAGCTAACAGAATCAGGCTGTTTTGTAACTTATTTATCAAATGATCCTCGTATAAAGATTGAAGAACGTGCGAAAAAAATCTGACTAACTGGTGTTGAGTTTTGCAGATCTTAGCATCAACTTTGAATCATCGTACAAGAATTTATAGGAAGTTCTGTGAATTTGACATTCAGTCTGCTTTGTGAGACATACTTGACAGTTGCTATGCTTGCAAGCCGCCTTTTTGCAGCGAAAGTTTGCCATTGTGTTTAGATTCATCAAGCAGCGAGTGGCTTGGAGTTGACAGAGGAACAGTTTGTTGAGCTGCAGTCACAGCACTGGGCTCGTTTCTACTCCATCTGTGTACAGTACCAACAGGTAACTACTATGCGCCATTCACTTTGCTGCTATATATTGCTACTACTCACACCACTGAAACTACATGCTGGTCTTTATTCGACTCCATCGTCTGTGCAATGTCTTGACTTGAATAGACTTAATGCTTTGGCGATGAAGATGTGGTCGACGCATGCTGGCAGCATGACTGTTGTACAGCAGATCTTCATCTGTTTATGTCACGTGCAAGCCTGTCTGCCTCGATCTATGATAGTCCCATCTTGGAGCAATCTGCTTGGATGTCTCGATCTGGTTTCCCCGATTTGTCTGTATGGGAGTATGATGTTCGTATACCTCACTTATTTGCACTATCAATGTGACCAAATTAGGACAGGCTTTTTTCTCCATTATTTCAACTAAGCTCTGCTTTATACCCATCTCTTTTTTATGTCTATGTTTCATCTTTTTTTGAGTGAAACACCTGGGATACTTAAAAAACACAGGCATAACAAAAACTTCCAGTTTTTCTTGACTTGAGTGTGCATTGTGTGCAGCGTACAACTAAGCCGATGGGTCTATTTGTTTGCAATGAGACTGGTCTGACGTGCATTATCAACAAGTCATCGGTGGGGTTTCTGCGAGCTTGTGATGTCATTGAACGACTTTACCTTCAACCAGCTCTCAGTCCGACATCTGTCGACATCTGCCTTGCTGACATACTGGAACTTGATACCGGTAAATATTGAAAATAAATAAGTATATAATAGACGTGCATTGGGCTGAGCTGATACGGCCTCAGCGCTGGGCAGGTGTAAGAGCCTGTCCACCCAGGAGGTAAGGTAATGGTAAGGTAAGTATATAATATTATAATGTTTATGGTAAGCAAATATACGTTATAATAGGCAGTTGGATTTGTGAAATTCTCTGATGTTGTGGAATGCGTTTTTCTTGAAAAAAGCCACTTGATATAATGCCGCTTACATAAGTTAGACTTGTGATCAGAAGTGCTTTACAATCTCGGAATTGGCAGCTGATTGTCACGAGCTAATGATAAGACAGCGCATTATGTGGCCATACAAAGCTTTCAGCTCAGTGTTTTGCAACCACTTTTGTTAGCTCAACTCTTTAAGATTCATGGTTTCCACCGTCTGTTTTATACATTCTTATCTTGCTAGATAGAGTTGATTTTGCGATACATGGTAGTTTTATGTAATTGGTTACAGTACTACTGCTAAGATTTTTCTAACATGGAATATGCTGCTGCTAAGAAACTGCACAGTTATCATTTATGGTGTGACCCAGTTGAACTGACCCAGTTCTTAAGCCGTGATTAGTGTATCAGTTGACATGACACAATTTGACACAGTTTTCATACTTTCGTAGATCTTAGACACTGAACTTCTTGCATTGCTGTCTTACTGTTTTCAGATGATCATTATGACAGAAATGCATGCGTGAACTAAATGTTTGATTTTTAATCTACAGCAGTGAAGCGGCAAATCAGATTCAGTTAGCTTTATTTTCACAAATACCTGGCTTTAGAACACGGAACAGCCTGTGAAGCAATCGTAGTTAGTGTATCTACGTTTATGTTGTATACAGATGCATATCTGTCCGGTGACATCTCCATACTGTTTCACTGCCTGCGTGGTGTCCGGGCGGCCATGGAGGGCGAGGTGGCATACTACTTTGAGCAGGATCTATACTACACTGCAGACCCTGCTGAGCTTGCTGCTAGAAATGTGGAAATAATTCTCAGTGATTCAAGGTTTGTTAGTGGTAGTGGTAGTAGTAGTAGTAGTAGTAGTAGCTGTTGTTGTTGTAGTACTGGTGGTGGTGGTGGTGGTGACTGCAGCAGCAGCATTTTTAATACAGTGCTGATCTCATGTTGCCAGACTCACAGAGGACGTTCCAGCAAACCAGATCCTTTGGACTTGCTGCGAAGCCCAAGACGGTGCCCAGCTATCTCCTGATTGGAAACGCACTCGTGGTCGACCTCCCATCACTTGGATCCATCAGATCTGCCGGGACACAGGAATATCAGTGACCGACGCTCTGCAGCTGGCAGAAGATCGCTCGTTTTGGCGACAAGTCGCAACAGCGGAATGCTACGGCTGAACGCTTCGCGTCGTGTTGATGATGATCTCGTGGAACTTGCTGTGAGAGATGTAGCTATAGCACTGTCATGGCATACATGCCATACATTGCCTAATGCAACCTATTAGAACACTACATAAGAAAACAACAAAACCATTTGATCAACTACCACGGTCAACTCCATCCCTTGTAGGTAGGTAAATCGAGTACTGACCTGCTTGGCTGGGATTAAGGCAGGGTCAGGGTGCATTCTCCTGTGTCTGGTGGCAGGTAACACTGTGTAACACTATAATGCAGAACAGTGACTTTTCGTATGGCACGTGATGCTTTTTAGGTCTCAGATGGGTTACCGTTAACAGCTATGGCGAGAGTTTTTTTAATCATAGTTGCAGAATGTCATCAAACTAGCTAATAAGGGTTGTATTTTATTGCATTTCTATATTTTTGCATTGCTGTCTTATTGTCTTTCTAATCTACAGCAGTGAAGTGGCAAATCAGATTCAGATGGCTTTATTTTCACAAATACCTGGCTTTAGAACATGGAACAGGATCTGTTCGTATTTGTAGCTAATAAATATATAGCTAGAACATAATTTATATAGCTAATTGCAATTATTGTCATTTGTGTTTTGCTGCAGTGGAGAGTTAGTTCAAAAACTGGCGGATGATTTTCAGCAGATGCGGCAGCCAGTCAGAGCCGTCGAGACATTGCTGTCCTGGGTCGACGTTAATCTGCTGCAATTTGACCAATCAGCCGCAGGAAGTGGTGAGTTTATGTACTTGCAATGGATAATTGTTAACGCTCAGACATTCTTTATTTCTTTTTCAATGCTGTTGTCTAAAATCTCAGCACCTGGTCAAATTCAACACAAAAGAATCTCGATGCCACTATGCAGCTCCTTTCCTGTACAACTAACGCAGCTGCTTTCATGAGGACATGGACCCAGTTTGGGAAGCATGCCCTCTTTGTTTGTGGTCCAAGTATGTGGAAACAGATTCATCCGTACACCAGAAACTACCATTGTGCTCCAGCTTTTTGTGAAGCTCTTAGGACTTACAAGTTTTTGCCATTGATGTAAGTGGGACTTTTTTCAGGACCAAGACCGACATTTTGTCTCGAGACCAAGACTTTTCATGCTGCAACAAATGTTTCGTCATATTTCATCATCACTCACTGAGCCACAGTTTTCGCCAATAGAGTATATGCCGATTTGTAGTTACCATAATAACATGACTAATATTTGACTGCATAGCTAGTTTTAATTGAAAATATTTCATTGTAATTGCTAGCAAAAAATCAAGAAATTCTCAAATTTATTCTGTCAAGAGTAAGACCACGACTTATTTGTCGGTCTTTTCAGGACCAAGAGTTTATTCTTTTGACAGTGAGGTACCTCGAGATCAAGACCTTGGTTGTGGGGACTACTTGACTGGTTTTCGCAAACAGTTATCACTCATGTGCTATTGATCTTTTTTGCTGTAGAGTGTAGATAGGGCACTTTGCCGGTGACATTTTTGATTATGACTAGAAATTAGGATCACTGTCTGATCGTGCGGTCTGCATGATGCATGCGTGTTTCACTTCTTATGTATTTGCATGCTACGTGTGGAAAATGTTTCAGATGCTGAACTACCTTTAGACACAGCCAGTCGTCTGTTCTCCAGTGGCTTGGGTATCAAAGTGTTAGCGGACAGTGTTGACCAGACCTGTCAGACACGTCTCAATGTCTGTCGAGATCTACTTGTGCTGGTCGTACTGATGCGACAGCTTAGCCAACAGGTACTGTGGTAGTTGTAGTAGTAATACCAGTAGTAGTAGTAATTACATGTAGTATTTCTAATAGTGCTCATAGTAGTACTGGGTGGGCCAGAAAAACCGGACCTGTTTGAGCGTTGATAACTCAGCGATGGTTATCCGTAGAAAGGCCTGTGATATGTCAAAAGTTTTAGAATGTTGTAGACAAAAAGGGCCCAACTTGCATAGCAAATCATTTAAATATTCTTTGCCTAATTTGCATAAATCTTCATTACCCCTGAAATTA
>Ga0209671_1003237_pt1 | contig 15511 bp, 8 predicted proteins | sample WorMetHERISLAND2_2_FD_187401 | JGI IMG/M metagenome (GOLD analysis project Ga0209671, IMG submission 187401) | Marine gutless worms symbiont microbial communities from Max Planck institute for Marine Microbiology, Germany - Olavius geniculatus... | ecosystem: Host-associated > Annelida >...
AACGGGGGCACCACCATTTTTTCTGTGGTGCCCCCGTTGAGGGGATAACATACCGCCCACAACGAAAAAATCAGATAAGCAAGAGTGGACTCGTTTGCGTGAAATTGCGTCTGTGTGCATGACGGGATGCGTTCGCATCGCAACTGAAACTGCAAGAAAGGAAAATGCAGGACGTCATAAAAATGCACGTGTGAAAAATCGTACGAGACTGGAATTTGTGGCACATATAGGCCTAGTTAGATTTTTCAGTCGCAGAGCAGGAGATTACAAAATTGGAGATACGAGTTAATTTAATTGGTTACTAATGGCAAAACCGGACCTCATAGTTCGCCTACATTAGGGGCCGCCTACAGTGAACGTTTTTGCATGCATTTTGACAAGTTGCGACTTGCGTTGCTAAACGACCGTGATGTACGATGATGATGATGATGATGCTGCATAGTGTGTTGAAATGATTGCCAGCTGGGTGCGCGTGAGGACTGTGCTGAGACGTCTGTGGACATCGCACCCAAGCGGGACAAAATGCTGCAGCAGCTGCTCACTATTCTCAGCACTGACGACATTACGTTACGGTCAGCGTCACTGCAGCACTCAGCGCCGGTGGCACAACACGACGACCACCCACAGACAACGTCAGTCGCTCGCTTGCAGTGTCGTCGTGGTCGGGGAAGGCCTTTAAGAGGAGGGGTAGAGGGGCAGGGGCAATTGCCACCCGCCCTATCCCCCCGAAATTTTGGGCTGTCAGAAAATCTTCTTGTCGAAAAATTGGTGTTGAAAACGCCCATTTTGAGGAAAATTTCGTGGCAAAATCGAACTTCTGAGTACGCATAATCTCATCGATCGGAAATTTGCAGATGTCCGAAAATTCCGTGTCGGAAAATTGCAACTTTCTGCGCCGCCTACTTTTTATAACCGACGACGCTGCTGCTGCTAATGTTGTCTCGATGGTTTGATGAGGTAACGATAGCAAAGGCCTAAAGGCTGCGTGTTTGATTCACAGTCTGCGTGTGGAGAAACGCTGGAGTTTTCAAATAATTATTTTGAAAATGTTTTCGAATGAGCGCGTTTTAGCTGTGAATAACTAATGGCAAATGTTAAAGTTGTTCAAACGTATAAATATGAAGTGCTTTGCACTTTCATTTTATCCGGCCTTGACGTATTTGAAAAGGGTGCAACTTTTTCGCCTACGTTTTTTTTTATCTGCATTTAAAATAGAAAAATATGCCGACCCAGCCCGCTTAGCCTGGCGGTTTGAGTTGAGAATTGGTTATTCCTAATCCTATTCGCAGCTACGGAGCGTCACCTGTCATACGGGATGATGGATAGGCAGTTTAGTCTAGGCCTACTTGCCACGTGACCCGACATTGTACAGGTAAAGGGTAAACGCGTCCCACCTTAATTCCAGCCAGGCAGACCAGTATAGGCCTATTCGATTCAACCATCCCTGAGGGATGTAAGGCTGAGTTGACGTGTGGTTGCATGTTATTGGTTTGGAATTAAAACTCTCAGCCGATAGGCTAATTCGTTAAGCTGTATGTGCGATATATGAGCAGTGATGAAAGCAAGGGCATGGCGGCGGCGGCGGCGTCAACTGGTCGACAGCGAGTTCTACAGCCAAGCACAGACATGTCTTTAGTGCGTCGCTACGAGCCCGGTGACCTCGGTCTGGTGCCTCGTGCCAACGACCGACTGTGCACACAGGTCGACAGGGTCAGATGGCTGTCGGCATCACTCAACTATCAGATGGTCGGTCGAGTCATCTCGCGATCCGTCGCCACTCAGACTCCACAGTAGACTCTAATAGGCAGTGGCTTCTATCCCCCACATCTGGAATCAAAATCTGGCGCAAGTCGCCCCCACTTTGGGACTCCTTCCCCTTCCTGCCTCTCCCTCCGTCCGCTAATTTTCCCTTGCCCTTCATCTTCCTATTCCTTTCTTTATGCTTTATTTCCTTTCCCTCCGCGTTCCCTCCTCCCCCTTTTGTTGCCCATTGAAAAATAGGGGGACGTTATGATCTACATTTTACGCCCTTAACAAAATTCCCCCTTCCTAATTTTCACTGGGCGCAAGCTGCGCCCACTAGGTATAGAGATAGAAGCTCCTGGTACTAGACGTGTGGCGCCGCAGTGACTTTACTGCTGTTCACAACATACTCTCATGCACATTCCCATGTAGTTACTCCAATTATCACTCATTACTATATGCTGCGACCATGCAGTTTTGCAGACGTCGGGCGTTGCTACCGCTAAGCTGCGTCACGCCAGTCCATTCTGCTGCCAGTCACTGAATAAACTGTTTATATGAAAACAGTCGAATACATGCATATGGACGCGGACAGAGAAGCAGCGTGCGTCGTCGCGGTCATTTGTTGTTGTAACGTTTTAACATGTTAACGGTGCTATTTTTTTCTGATTGCAATTGATTCCTTGATGTGTTAACGTGTTCACTGTGATGTTAATTGAGCGTACTTGTTCTAGATTTTCGTTTGCCGTTTGGTTTCGATATCAACAGTATTGCAGTGTCAGCTAGTCTAACAAAAGGAGGATGGGATGATGTTCATTACTCAACTAAGCCACACGATTTATTCGTACAAAATATGCATTTCACATCTGACTAAACTGTTTTACAGCACCACTAGAAGTTCAGCACCAAGATCAATATGCATGAAGTCAAGCAGCTGACCTGAATAGCCTACTAGTTTGCTGTCATGTTCAGAGGCATCTCTCCCTTATGAGCCCTTGAAGCAAGCCCCCGTTCCTACCCTATCTGTCCTTTTTATTTTCCCTTCTCTTTCCTTTCCTCTGTTCATTTCACAGATTCCATCCCCCAGATCACTACAGATGGCATAGGGCGCTGCAAGCTCCCCCGTGTGGCTGGGTTGAAGCTCCAGCCACTGTCAATTTTGGGGCATTCTGCACTAGCATTTGGAAGCGAGCTAAAAAAATCCAAATTATGTACGATGGTGTTTGACATATATGACATATTTCGAAGGGTGTTGTTTTGCAGGTGAATTTGGTCTTGGAGTATACCAACTCTCCCCTCCCTCTGACGGCTAAAAAAACCTTTCCACCAGTTCTAGCATGAAGCCTTTGCTCTAAGGATTACGTCATGTCATGCAGGTCATGTCTGTGAAGAGCTGGCAAGCTGTGTGAGGTTGCAGTTACAGTCTGTAGTGGTATCTGTTGAGCCGGACTTATTCTGCTGCTGCTGCTGCATGGGTTGACCAATCGTTGACTGGCAGTCATCCGCATCACCAGACACTGCACTGTCACAAATCACCCCAGTATCACCGATGAGCTCGTCAGCTGCAGTACTCGCCATCTCAGTGAAGAGCTTCGTGAATGGCTTCCTGCGATGTGTGTTCAACCGTAGCTTCTGAAACGGTAAACACACAAAGACAGACAGCCTCACTCACTCGAACTGCAAGTTCATGGATGGGCGTCGCCACAGGGTGGACATGTCCACCCCACTTCTGCCCAAGACTGCTTAGGCCTAATGCTGAAAATTTTATGTGCAGGTTGTTTTGGTCTATTTCTCGCCATTTTGACAAAATTCACTGTTAAATTGTGTACAGCAGCCCAAAATCGCGAAAAAAATTACTAAAACTGAAGTCTTATATTTTGGGGGTTCAAGTCGTTCAAGGTCATCGATGCTGATAGCCCTAGTATACTAGTTACCAATGCTTGTTAAGATATGCCACATGTTTGTACTTATCTGTAACCGTTTTTACTCTAGGCGAGCCAATAGCAGCAAAATCAAAACTTTTTAAGGGGGACCTTTTTACGCCCTCGTTCTGTAGGAACCCTCTCACCCTGGGAAACAAAATTTTGTCACAAAAAATTGCCAAAGACTGTTCCTGAGATTGATGCAAATCCGGTGAGTTTTTACTACAGCTGTCAAATTAACGCATTAATTAACGCCTTAATAAATTAACGCGTTAAAAAAATTAATGCATGTACATAAATTCATGCTAATTTAGGCCTACTAAATTCTGTGAAACAAAAGTTCCAATATTTTGTTAAACTGCGGTTAGGCCTATTTGACAATCAATTGAATTCAAGTAACTAAACTGTAGCGACTGTTCCATTGCTTCTGTAAATAACTAATTATTCCGACGACAGGCTAATATATTTTTATGCTAGCTATGACGTCAGTTATTGTTCATTATACGTTTTAAAATGTGCGTCTAATTTTCTATATTCTACAGCTAGGCGAGGCACCCAAACGTCACTGGGCCTGGGGTAACTAACCTCCCCCCTTATGTATCTCCCTCTCGACGGACCTGGGTGTGTTGATAATGCGTTAATTAATGCCTTAAAAAATTAAAGCAGTGCGTTATGCGTTAAAAAAAATTAACGCTTCGACAGCTCTAGTTTTTACCACTAGAGAGGAAAGGAAAAAGAAGTCGATTAAATTTAGAGTTTGCAAAATATGGCTAATGAAGCAAATTTGCTGCTTCCATTTGGCATCCAAGAGCTAAAAGCTTTTTAACTTCAGGGAACTTTGCCCCTTGACCCCTGAAAGGGGAACCAAATGGTGGCCTGGCGCAGCAGTAACGTGTTTCATTCAATCAACGAAGTTACTGTACGCCAGGACAGGTTAGTACTGTGATTGGTGACTGCCTGCGAGCAGGTAAACCATCTCGGTATGTAACCAGCCACCTAGGTCAACTCAGCCTTTCATCCTTCCAGGGTAGGTAAATTGAGTACCAGCCTATCCAGCTGGGGTTAAAGTAGGGCACATTCACCTGTCAGGTGGCAGGTAACATTGTGTGATCCCATATGGCAGGTGACGCTGCGTAGCTCTGTGAGGGATTCAATCTTTTAAAGAGCTATATTCCGACCTTTACCTTTTTACCTTTACTCTAGACCCCGCTCAGCCCACTGGAGGCGTGGCCCTCAAACCCCCATTACAGACTTGCACTCTGCAGTCGCCATGTGTGTCTACCCACTTTTGACCTGGCGATGCCCCTGTGCAAGTTTAGCCAGCAACTAAATGACAAGCCAGAAAACACTTATTCCACGCTCCTCGCAGTTTACTGCCTATCTCTATTGTACTGTAGTTGGATAGTGGGTGTACCAGTGCATCACCAAAAAAAAACAAATATACATGACCAACAGTCGGCCAGCATGAAATAAGTATATTAAATCACTAGAATGTATATAACACTCACTTATCCCTTTCCAGACCTTTGTGTGACACAGGAAAAACAACAACAAAATTAATTTGTTAAAAATGCCTCTTGTTCAACTGTCTGGACAAAGTGGCATATAAACGGTAAACCATAAAAAAGTGACACCAAATTTGTGTCCATGTCTTTGCCAAATATATATATATATATTGGCCGATCTTAAAAATTCTACCACCGGCACACTGTAGACAATTCGCAACAATGTGATTATCAAATCATTCAATTAAGACGCTTTTGTCTCTTATAATCACACATTCAAGTGACTTACACATCTTAGTAATCTTTATGTAAACATGCTGAATATATGCAGAATAACACTTGTTAAATAACTGAAATCACACTTCACCTTTATCTGTCTAGGTTGTGTTGGATCATGCAACTTCATATGCTGCTGCAGCTTCTGCTGTAAAAGCAAGATAAATATTTCATCACTGAGAATGTCTGCTATAATTTGTTTCACAAATAAAACATCAATAAACATATAAGCCAAGAACTTTAGAAAAGCAGACTACAAGTCTATGATGTTATACTTCATAATAACAACAAAAGAAAATAATAAATAACAATAAATGTATTTTAAAATTTTTGTTCAATCTTTACGTACATTTTCCTTGTGCTATTATGCTGTCTATGATATATAACTGCACTATATCATTTCAACATATTTAACAGAAAAAATAACACAATAAACAAAATAAAAAATACATAAACCAAACACAAATATAACAAAACAGACACAGCTCTCCAGCAGTACTACTGAACGATAATTCTTGTGGCAAGCAGTTGATTCCTAGATACCTTGGTGGAGAGAAATCGGTGACATTGTGGGCATTCAACAACCAGTCCCTGGTGAAGCAGAGTAAAGTGTCGCCTCATGCTGTATATGCTAGCATATGTTCTGTTGCAGCCAGACTCGGTACACTTGAACACTTCAACAACGCCATCTGCTGGGTGAGCCAGTCTGATGTGACTGCGTAACAAGCACGGTCTAGCGAATGTCTTTAGACACGTCTCACACTGCGCAACTACACAGCACACAGAGAACTATATTCTGTTCCATGTAAAGAATGAAATTTGGCAAGAGAGCATTCCTCCTCTGTGGCCAGGCGAGTTGTATGCAGCAGTTCGTGAACTCGTTCAAGCACAAACTCACATTTTTCATTTGTAATATAAAATTTTCCTTGAGTGACTCAAATGAACTGTTTTGTGGTAAAATCTTCACACTATAAACAAACTTTGTAACAACTGAATAAAATACAAGTTTTAGTACATTAATTTACATCTTATGCTCTTTGGTCCTGAAACACTATACGCATGTAATTGATATTTGTAACTGAATTGGCTAATTAACATCTATTATCTGGACGAAGCTAAGCCAAGATTTTGACAATGTACAAAGAACAAAGTAATCATTGGTTTTTATGGAAGATCGTAGTTTTTCATGTGCAACTCAACGTACATATGTGGCAAACCATCAAATCAAAGCCAAGCCAAAGTCAAGCCAAGATTAGTTTAATTAGTTTTACCTGTAGACAATCCAAAGCAATTTTTCTGTCAGACTTCTTGATTCGATGTATTTCAGCAAAGCTGCAGAAATCCACTAAAAATTTTGCCACCATAGCTCGATTTGCCAGAAATGGCCAGACGCTGAATAACGAACTGGAACCAATATTCTAAACCTCTATATGTAATTCTTAAAACATGAAAGCTAATGCTAACCTTTTTTGTGAGAAACTGCCTTATGCTTTCGTAGCAAAACCCAACTTCCAAATTTCTGATGGCAACCGTCAATTTCACAAACATAGCCTGAAAACAAGACAAAAAAGACCACAAAATATACACTACACTAAGTGCAGATTCATATCTCATCAAATAATTACACCTTCCCTGGCACATAAAATGGGTACAAATATTCATTATTTTAAATTTTCTATATCAAAAATGAAAGCTATAGCAGTAAGCTAAGTAGCATATTTATTAATAACTATATTGTGTGTTTCTGAACAAGGCTTTAGCAAATTACCACATCACTTTGCATGTAGTTGCAAGCTATATAAATAACAACTCATAAGAATCCATAAACTAAGAAGTAATAAGAATTCAAATCAACTGACAACTTCATATAGCATCAAAAGGGAAAACGTTCCGCATTTTTCTAGCTCTGTATTTCATATGTATACAACTCAATATTTCCCAGTTCTTTGACACGAATAACAAAAGTACAAAAAGCACAATATGGTACACACCTTCGTGTGTCTGCATATGTCGAAGCAAATGACTTGTCTGACTGAACTGTTTCAAACAGCCATCATAGCTACATCTGCACAATAATCATAGGAAAAAGGCATCTGTAGCTGTCAATGGTCTAACAGAGTGGTAGAATGTCAGACTCGTAACTTTCAGGCTGCAGTTCAAATCTCACCATGCAACCTGCTCAAGTCAACTCAGCCTCCGACCCTCAGTGGGCTAAAAAATGAACAGTAGCTTATGGGCTATGGGGTAAAGGCTTAATGTGGCTGATTAAGGTGGTGGTATGTCTGCTGGATGCACTGTGGGTCAAGTTGTTTGCTGCAATCAATGGAGTATCATTAGCTCATGCCAATCAACTGCCACTTCTGAGATTGCAAAGCACTTCTGGCTACAAGTCTGACTTATGTCAGCATCACTACAGGGTGTTTCATTAAAAAAGGCAACCTATTTCTTTCTTTCATAATTCACTAAAATCATCAGTGGCGGCGCCAGAGCAGTGAAGGAGCCAGGTCATTTTGCGGTCAGAAAATCCTCCAGCCAGGTCAGGTCACTGGGAGTCCCAGACGCCGTGAAGGGTTCGCCGGTCCCAGCGGCGTAGCTAATTGGGGTCTTCGCCTCCATTCTCCTTTCCTGCTCGGCTTCCTTTTGTCCCTTTCTTTTCCTTCCCCTTCACTTTTCTCCCCTCATTAACCTTGCACTTTTTTTCGTTTTTCGCCTCTTCCACTACCTTTTCTTCTGCAAAATCCAGCTAAATGGGGATTTGGGAGAATGCTGTAAGCTCTTCACCAGGATTTGAGGCGGAGCCCCAGCCGAAGTCAAATTCGGTGCATTGTAGCTTTAAGATATGAGATATGGTAGCAATAATTTTAATTATTTTCTTAAGAATCAACTGATCACATTGGCACATTTAGTGCAGTTTATAGGCCTACCTGTGCTTACATCTTGTCTGAAGAATAGGGGGGCTGGACTTTTTGCCCCCCCCCACGCTACTGGCTTGTCTTCAATGATCTGACCAACTTTCATTGCACCTATTGCACAGACTGCTAGATGACAAGTACTTTGATCATAGCTCATGAGACACGTGAAAGTTTTAGCAGTTCCTATTTGCAGATCATCTTGGTCTATCTCTAGCCATTTCGCGCAAGTTCACTCTAGAAGTGTGCGCCGCAGCCAAAAAGCAAAATAAAATAATCACCAAAACTTACAATTGTAAAGTTCAAGATCGTTCAAGGTCATCGATATAGATACTATTAAAAGCTCATCACTGGTGCTTGTTATGATTAGTAGCATGCATGTGCCTATCTGCAACGTTTTTCACGTCAGACGAGCCAATAGCGGTAAAATTAGTGGCTTCTATCCCCCCCGAATCTGGAACCAAAATTGGGCACAACTCCCCCCAGTTATGGGCTCAGTTTTTCCAACTTTTGACTCAAGTTTCCCCCTCTATTTCGTGATAGCTCTCATTGACGTCTACGTGTGCAGTCCTCCTTGTATTTACGGTGTCGATACTTGAACTGTCAAAATTTACGTTTAGGCCTAATGCTGCAAATTTTACGTGCAGGTTGTTTTGAGCTATCTCTCGCCATTTCGGCAAAATTCACTCTTAAATTGTGTATCGCAGCCTGAAATCGTGAAAAAATTACTAAAACTGAAGTCTTATATTTTGGGGGTTCAAGTCGTTCAAGGTCATCGATGCTGATAGCCCTAGTATGCTAGTTACCAATGCTTGTTATGATATGCCGCATGTTTGTACTTATCTGTAACCGTTTTTACTCTAGGCGAGCCAATAGCAGTAGAATCAGAACTTTTTAAGGGGGACCTTTTTTACGCCCTCATTCTGTAGGAACCCTCTCACCCTGGGGAACAAAATTTTGTCACAAAAAACTACAGTCTTTGTTGTGGTAGCCACAGTGAATATTTCGTGATACTAGCTTTTTGAAGCTAAAGGGTGTGACAGACACATAGACGGACAGACAGATGCGTTTAAAGATGCAAGACGCATTCTGCTGTCACGCGTAAAAAGTAGAAAAGTTAATTAATGACCAGAAGGTTATGCATTTATGTCACTACTAGAGAGTACACTGTGTCACAAAAAACATCCCAAACATTTTCGATTCTAACTTGAACAAAAATTACCAAATTCTCATAATTTTTGGTGTAAATATTCCTGACACAACTTGCCATTCTCCACGTTTGTGACTGCACAATTGGCCAACATTTCGATCAATTTTATTGCAGGCAGCTGAAAAACGAAACAGTTGGATAAAGTGTCAGCCAAAGTGTCAAAAATGTAAACAAAATGTGTTTTTGTGTGATATTTACATTACACTTTACACTTTACCCCACCGAGGTCAGCCACCTTGCCGTGGTGGTGGGGCTCAGCATCGATGACCCAAAAGATTTCTAAAATCTGGAGGCGAGGAGCGACTAAGCGCTGACCAAATTCGTGTAGGCATATTGCTACACGATACCAGTTTTTTTGTGCTGGTTTCAGCTTCACAGTTACTATTAATCACTAATAGGAAGTCATACACTGGCTGTAGATTGGCGCCAAATTCAATGACCTTGGATGACCTTGAACGCCAAAATAGAGGGTTTTTATGAATTTCTTAGCGATTTTAGGCTGCGAGACAAATTTTAAGAGCGAATTGTGCCAAACTCAATTAAGACAAACATGGAGAAGCTGCATATGAAATTTTCACCACTGAACCTACATTTCGATGGCCCAAGTCTTGATTTTCTAGGTTCAATGAAACCTGCGCACGAGAGCATCAAAGAACAGTACCCCCGTAAAAATTGTTATTTCACCATTGTTGGCCAGCCTTCGTCAAAACGGTTGCAGATAGGCATGGGCATGCTACCTATCACAACCAGCACGATGAGCTTTTCAGTCGTATCAACATCGATGACTTTGAAAGACCCTGAACTTCCAAAATAAGGGTTTTTTAATCGATTTTTGCGTTTTCGGCTGCCACACTCCAAGAATGAACTGCAACGAAATGGATGGAGATAGAATGACACTTTGCAAACAGGAACTGCTATAGGCTTTCGTGTGTCTCGTGAGTATTAGCTCAAATGTCTTGTTTAAACAAGATATGGCTATCGATGGTTGCAAGCAGTAACTATTCTTACTGATAAGGAAGAACACCTTTGTGTTGAAACAAATGATGTCGAAGTTCATATCGCCTGGAGAAACTCTCTTTGCAGCCTTCAATAGTGCACTGCACAACACAGCAAGTACTACATCCAAAAATGGCACTTACATCATGCACAAATGCATATCAAAAGCACGTCAAAAACACATCAAAAGCAACAGAGAGAACAACCATCTAAGTTGAGTTTTGATCAAATCTATTTCTTCAAGCAAATATACAGATCCTTGTATGAGGCTGCATCAGGAACTTGGCTGAGTGAGCTACAATGCATAAACCCCTAACTGCTCCACACATCTGGAACATTATAAAAAATACTTCACTAATGTACAAAAACATTGAAAATAAAAATTACCAGATGCAGTTTGGTTTGTCCGTGGACACTCAGGATGTGTTTCTTCAAGTTCTGTTTCATTCTAAATTTCCGGCAGCAACCTTCTCGTTCACAGCTAAAAACAGTGTCAACAAGTAGTTTACTAAAAAACCCAACTACTGCATAACATGATTAACGTTAGCTACTTCTGATATAAATCTAGTATATTTGTGTAGTACACCCACCTTCTATTTAGTGGCAGTTTACACAGCTAACATACTGCATGAAAACCAGATGAAACTGACACATAAAACAGCTCACATGCTAGCAGGTAGAAAAGTTACTAAAAAACATTTAGATGACATGTAACTTATCCACTATTATACATCTTTAAACTGTATCAGTAACTTTCTTCTAATTATATATCCCACATAAAACTGTAGCAAGTAGATTTACTGCAACTCTACTAACACAAAATAACTGGTCCCGTCGATATCATTAGCTCTGTGAGCCTGCTCATGATGACGTTTCAAATGTGCAGCTCTTGCGTAGCGTTTCCCACAATTGTCCATGAAACAAACATAAGGTCTCTAAAACAAAATTTGCATATCACCAGAGATTATAAATACTGTGCGAGTATATGAGTTAACAAAACAGCACAACACAATGGAATAGAGCTAAAATCCACCCACAGTCCCACATGTCACTTTTACAACTCAGTACAATGTTTTAGCCTCAAATATTAGTTAACAAGAAATCCATTTAATCCAAGCTAATGCTCAAAAGATGCGCAACAGCACAAGCTTGAATACATTCGCAGGTTGTCTTGGTCCAGATATCTCCAGCATTTTGACCAAAATTCACTCTTCGTTGCAGCCTAAAATGCGAGAAACTCAATAAAACCCTATTTTTGGATTTCAAGGTAAGATCATCGATGTTGGTATGTTGGACTGTTGGTGGCCCATGAAAGCTTGTCTGCAGTGCCTGTTAGGATAAGCAGCAAATCTGTCTCTATTTGCAACTATTCTCATGCTCTAATTTGAGGAGAATCTCCACAACCAGACAGTCGTTCCCATTGTATGCAGCTTAGAATACCGACAGTATCAACCACCAGCATTAGTAGATTAGAAAGTTGGTGCTAGTGTTTAGGGTTAGTGCTTACCGTTTACGATTAGTTTAAAAAGCAGAGTTAGGCTTAATTAATGCAGCTTATTCGGTTTTGTTAGTTAATGAATTTTTAGTGTGCAAATTTAAGGATATTTCATACAATTATGTGATGACAGATACTAAGGCTGAAAATTGGTTATGTATTCGAATGTAGTGCTGAGCCTGGGAGACTGATATGAAGGCGTGATATCTTGGCATTGTACCTTGCTACATTGATCTCATCAGTGGCCACCTGCCATGAGAACGTCTGTTGCAGCGGCATATGGGTTCTCATAGGCAGTCTCTTATGGCAGTATATGATCGACTGTAGGTCCTCTAGTACAAACCCTAGAGGACTGACTGTTGGCCCTCTAGGCACAGTGTACAAAAAATCAAGAAACTACCATTACACAATGAAAACCTAAAGTCTCTCTCACCTCTGCTTGAATCGGTACCGGGTCATGACAGACAGACAGATAAACAGACAGAATGACGATACCCAGTACGCACTTAGCACTATGTGCTGCTGCACGTAAAACTGAATTAAAAAGTGACTCCTCAAATGTCAACTTGTCATCTTGTCAGTCAGCTCGTCACAGATAACGGAGCGTAAGGGTCAAAATGTGAAACAAACAGTCAAATCACAACAGCTTGTTTTGTTGACTGCGCATTAGAAACTCTTCTTCTCTTCTTCTTCGGAATACGCGCCAACTTCATGCGCTCTACAGATGTTTTATTATTATTTTTCTGAATTAGTGTGTGAACAGCGAGCGACTGACGATTAATTTTTTGTCCCTTTCTGCCACTTTTAGCTGTGGCCTCCTGCCACGCCTAGTATGCTACGCATACCTCGCCAGTATGCAATCGCTGGTGATGTTCAAGTTGCGTTGCTTTGCGAAAGGACTTATCGCAACCTCGAAACGTACAAGGCACTTTGGTTGACTCAGAAAATTTCACTCGCCACATATTTAAAAGAGACTACAACAACAACAACAAGTATTCACAGTGTCGCACCCCCAAGCAGCATAGAATGCTTAATGATGTCCAAATGGCTCAAGGCGGTGATGCAACTGGTGCGCTTAAAACAAAAAGTTGAACTTGAAACTGTGATGATCGAGCAGGTGAAATTACTGTCATGCTCGTGCAGGACGCTATAGTTTCAGGAGCATTTTAAAAGGTTTTTTTCAAAAATTCGAAAAAGTCACTTTAGCCGTCTATAGGATGAGAAGAATATTGGGTTTCGCAAACGCGCGCACTTTCGATTGGTATTAAAATCAACGACCTTGAACGGCATTAGCGCACTTTAGTGACTTTACTGCGTTTTTTGGACTGAGGTAGTGAGTTATAGGTCAGGGTCACCAGTGGCGGATCCAGAAATTCGGAATAAGGGGGGAAAATAGAGGTGGGGTGTCTAGGGAGGGGCTGTGCTTCCTCCGCAGAGAATTTTGGAAAAATTTTAGCAAAAATAATGCATTTTCGTGGAAAATTTTCCCATGTTTTCAAATGCATCCAGCTCGCCCCCCCCCTTGGATCCGCCACTGAGCGTCACCACTTACCAATCACCACGAAAATTTAAAAGAACGTCTTTCGCGATAACCGTGTGATAACACGCATCGCACATTGGGTGATGTCAAGTTTTGCTAAGACTTTAGTCGAAAACTAGTCTTTGACTATCTTAGGCGGCCGTTGCGTTTCATTGATACCCCATTTACACGATTGAGCAGACATCGAGCAAACGTCGAGCAAACATCGAGCTGGCTCGTCCAGCTAACATATAGCCAGCTCGTCGAGCCAGCTTGATCGTGTAAACGGGGCATGAGGCACGTGGACCATGCTGTCGTGTGTGCGTGAAGAGCGTGATAAATGTGCTATCAATATTCATGTGCAAATTTGTGTTGCAGCAGTTTTTGTTTTGTAAGTATCAACTAGATTCGTTCGTAATGCCAAGAACTGAATGGAAATTGGAAAAACAGCTGAACGATAAACTGCTTTTTGTGTGACCGTCAGCAAAGAAGATCTAATCTGACCTAATTCCAACGTTATTTCCCAGCATGTACAATCGGCGCCGCATGATTGTTGCAAGATGGCGCCGTTGCTTTGGCGTTAGTTGTGTGCGTAAACTTTAAGATCAGCGCGACGCGTTTGCGTGGTGGTATTCGCGAAACCGTTACGGTAAATTTCAAGTTTGATGCAATCGCTATCTTGGCGATGAAACGCCGGACGTTTATGAGACCGCATAACGGAAGAAAATCGCCCGAAAGCTTAACGTTTGTGTGTCAGCTCCTTCGCGGCGCACGTAACGTCGTTCGGTTGGCTAACGTGCGCGCTAGTTTGAGTTAACAGCTTTGTGGATGTTGGCGACAGTATAATGATTCTTCCACACGAAGTAAACTGGAACTGATGAATCTCATTACGCTAGCGGACTCTCAGAAAGATAAAAGCGAGCAAAATGCTGAACCCGGTTGCACTGGAAAAATGCGTCGGATACTATCGATATGCGGACGTCCGCCTATAGCTAAGCATTGTGCGTAACTCTTAACGTTGACCTTTGAAGCTTTGACCTTTTGAACTGAGAATTTGCACAGAATTACTCATGCCTTTTTCTGATTAACCTACCGGCATAAGACTTTCATACCGATTTTTAGCAGACCTTCCTTGAGTAACGGTCGAGCGACATGTATTGGCATATGGTTGTCGTCCGTCCCTCCGTCCGTCCGTCTGTAACGGATGTATTGTAGATAAGCTTTAGGTCGTAGGGGAAAACTTTTTACACGAATAATTAGCCATGTGTGCTAAACACAGCCATGCACAATTTCAGCCATCTATAGTGCTAGGGGGAACATTTTCAAATTGATGGTTGAATGACGGGGGGGAGGTAGGAAAAATGTGCGTTTTTCAACAGATAGGTCTAACTGGCCATATCTCGGAAACGGTGAGAGATATGGCTAAGGTTAATCACTAATAGGAAGTGACATACACCCTGTCAGACGAGATGGAAATCTTTGACCTTAGATGACCTTGAAGGCTATTACGCGCTATTGTGGCTAAACGATGCGAGTTAGGGCTTAGGTAAATATAAGCCTAATCACTCACTTTCAAATGAAATGAAAATCATCGACCTTGGATGACCTTGAATGTCACTGACAACCAGTACGGTCTGCTATCCTAGCGACAGCTGGGCATCTTTTGGTTTTCGTAGGCCTACGCCGTTTTGCTTTCGAGTTAGGAGTCTGTATTGGTCAAAGTCAGACAGAGAGACCAACGGACGGACGGACGGACGGACTGGCAAGACCCAAAATGCGGCCTGGTAAGACACTCACTCACTCACTCACTGGACCGCTTGACCGGCGACGGGTCGTTGCGCCCTCCAGACTTCACGATCACCGGCCATATCCCAGGCGGCAGCTGCAGTAAGCCCGACGTCGATCTCCAGCTGGCGGATCCATGTATGTCGAGGAC
>Ga0209671_1003240_pt1 | contig 15503 bp, 15 predicted proteins | sample WorMetHERISLAND2_2_FD_187401 | JGI IMG/M metagenome (GOLD analysis project Ga0209671, IMG submission 187401) | Marine gutless worms symbiont microbial communities from Max Planck institute for Marine Microbiology, Germany - Olavius geniculatus... | ecosystem: Host-associated > Annelida >...
CCCTAATGTTGAGTGCTCTCTATATGTTGATGATTTCCTAATATGCTACAGATCAAAGCACATACATATAATAGAACAACATCTAGATCATTGTCTTAATAAACTACCATATTGGGCTGATACTAATGGATTTCGTTTTTCAACTTCCAAAACAGTTTGTATTTATTTCTGTCATCTACTAAAACCACATCTTGATCCGCAGCTGTCTCTCAATGGTATGCCTATTCCAGTTGTTAAGAAAACTAAATTTCTTGGTTTGATCTTTGATCGCAGCTGTCGTTTATACCTCATTTTCATTACCTCAAGGAAAAATGTCTGAAAGCTATAAATATACTACATGTTGTAGTAGGCTACCATACACCACACCACACGTGATACTTTGATACGTGATACGTGATAACGAACTCCCTGAATGCCTTGCCGTCCACAAGCGATAACGGTAGCATGTTGGTGATACTTTGTAGTTAGCGCTGTAACGCTTGCACTTTATCTTGACGTGCCTCCGTGAATCTGCGAGTGCCGAACACTAACGCTGGATAACGCTTTCTTTGGCTTATATAGGCTATGTTATTATAGTCAGCCTAGAGTCCGCTGAGCAGACCCCTCAACCTTTTTGTGCTTGCATGTGAGCTGTGAGAATACCTGTCTCGTTAAATGCCAGCTATTGCTTCAGTTTAGTGCTGAATGTGACAGTGGCAGTGTCATACAACAGACTGATGGCAATGATGTGTCCGTCTTCCATCCAGTGTACTTCATCCTCTGTATAATTCAGTGTGCATCCTGACTGTACACGTTGAACAGCACTTTTCGTGGCCCAGTAGTATTCTGATGGCACATTTGGAGACGGTGAAAATTTGAAGATTTGTTGCTTATTCTGGGCATAAGTAGTCCGTTGATGCAGTAGATCAGAATAATTAATGAAGACTTCACTGCAATCTTTAATGATTGCTCCATAGTATCTTGGCTGCCAGTCATACAGAAAGAAATGGCATTAAAACCACTGTACACTGTACATTAAATAAACTGGTATATCAGTTTTGCCATACTGCACTCACAGTCTGAGGGGACGCTCACTCACAAGTCTGTGTGTGAGAAGAAGTGTCGGCCGGAGACAGGATGAGCGAGGGTTTCTTTTTGTTTTCAGGCCACATAAGATTGGTTTGTGTTGCCATGGACCGTGTGGTGGGGCGAACTACTGCAGCCATGGGTTGAGTTCTTGAAGGCTGAGATTTGTTCTTTGATGTAACAATCTTACAGGCCTCTATGAAAGAAATCCCCCTTTCCGATTTCACTGCCTGCACTTTTTTTTCCAACGCCCGCTTCAGGCACTCCTTGCTGGACACAGCAATTGACACATTTCGGTTCATTGCAACAATCAGTGTAGGTGTGACCCACCTGGCCACCAGTGGCACAGGTGGCAGTCCCTTTACAAGTATTTCTGCCATGACCAAATCGTTGACATTTATAACACCGCAGAGGGTTAGGAATATAGACTGAGACTGATACGCGAATAAAGCCAATTTTTAAGTATTTCGGTACTGATGGAAGGTTAAAGGTAACTATAAATGTATTTGTGTTACGTATACCGCCAGAGTTGTACCATACCTGCACTTTGGGGGCACAAAGTCATGGTCATTTTCCATCCAAAACTTTTAGGTAACGTGGACTGATGCCCACGATGATGAATTACAAATTAGCAATTACTGCAAAATATACTTTAGCCGTAGGTGACTTCCTGTTTTTTGCATCATTGTACCGTTGTTGTTTTGGCTTTGTTAGTATGTCTTTTGACATGACGGGCCAGTGTAAGTCCAGTCTGACGAGGAATGCTGCAGTGACAACGCTAAACGCGTCAGATCTAATTTAGAGTCAACTCATGTTGACGTCACAACCCCATGCTGTCGCACTATGTACCCCAATCCAGCCCACCAGCAGTGACGTCACTAGGGTTTGATCGATACTAGTATTGGCACACCGGGTATTGGCCAATACTGGCCGTATTGGGGTGATCGACAACCACCTTAGAAGCACTGGGTGATATGCACTACTTAACACTTTTGACCCAACACCATCAAGTCGTGTGTTAATTCCATACAGTGCTTTGTGCATGTGCACCCACGACGTCTAAGCCCTGATTGCATAGCTCAAATCCATCACAAAGCACGCTTTAATGCAGACATCAACTGTGCTAGCTCTCACATGTAAAAATGAGGCAACAGTGACACGTGCAGCACAGACAAACAACGTAAAAAACGAACAAAAACACAAGTTCACTATCGTCATTGCTGCGACTATCGTCACGTCTGCGGGTCCTTCCATGAAGTCTGTGCTCTCTTGTAACTGCACCTGTGTTAGTTGCAGACGTGGACGGCGTGAACGCGTTCATGTTTCCACTTCATGAGTTTGACTGCATAGTCTGCACTAACTGCAAAAGCAGCTCGGCCGGGTCTGGCCGATCAGCAGCCATTTTCTTCGACAGCTCGGTTTTTAGGCTGTCAAGTCGAGCAGTGAATGTTTACCGACACAACACGTGATACTTTGATACGTGATACGTGATAACGAACTCCCTGAATGCCTTGCCGTCCACAAGCGATAACGGTAGCATGTTGGTGATGATTAACTTTGTAGGTAACGCTGTAACGCTTGCACTTTATCTTGACGTGCCTCCGTGAATCTGCGAGTGCCGAACACTAACGCTGGATAACTCTTTCTTTGGCTTATATAGGCTATGTTATTATAGTCAGCCTAGGGTCCGCTGAGCAGACCCCTCAACCTTTTTGTGCTTGCATGTGAGCTGTGACAATACCCGTCTCGTTAAATGCCAGCTATTGCTTCAGTTTAGTGCTGAATGTGACAATGGCAGTGTCATACAACAGACTGATGGCAATGATGTGTCCGTCCGTCTTCCATCCAGTATACTTCATCATGTTGTTGCATAGGTTGTCTGCATCTTAGCATCACCACTCTCCTGCCTTGATGATGATGATGGCAGCTCGATAGAAGGAGCGTTTTGCATGGTCCAGTGAGCACTTGAAAGTTCGTGATTTAAGTATGAATATTCCTAGATATCTAACTTCATTAGCCCAGGCAATGGGCGCACCAGACAAACACATGAAACCGTTACAAACAACTTTGGCATGAGGGCCAATACGCAGGCAACAACTTTTGTTATAGTTGATAGCCATGTCAATCCAAAGCAATTCTAATTCACATTTGTGCAGTAATTTTTCTAGAAAAGTTATAGAGGGTGCAATTAATAGTATGTCATCAGCATATAGTATCAGACATAACCTATTCAGACCTATATCAATATTTGCCAGATCATTCAAATATACATTAAATAATATAGGAGATAGGACAGAACCTTGTCTGACCCCAAACGTGATAGCAAACAGTCTCAGAAATGAAGCTGTACAAAGCACAAGCATGAAATGCAACAAACAGCGTGCAGTGACTCAGCAGCAATGTCAGTTGACTAGCAGCAGAATATCAACACTTGAGCTACGTAATAAACAAACAAATAAACAGACACAGATCAGTGAGCTACATCTACAGCCGTGTGCTTAGGCCCAGTGATGTTATCAACGACTTCGTGTTCAAGGACAAGGACTTGGGACCCATGGCCAAGGACTTTAATAATCACTTACTTAGTATACTAGTTAAACAAATATTAATATACTAGCTGTAACGTTTTTGAGCGTGCATACCTTGTCTGTATTTCAGAGTGCATGCCGTGTCCAACAAAGGCGAGTAGCCTGGAGAAGACAATAGAGAGGAGTACAATTGGCGCAAACTCGAATGCAGCAGCCCCGATTGGTCCTCACCTAATGTTAGCTCTTGTGACAAGTACGCACCTGTACGGTAAAAATCCTCACGTAACGTAAGCTATATTACCACGCCTTACAATGACACAACGTCGCACCTGTCATTACAACTACAGTGCTACGCACACATACCAAGAGGAAGGCTAGTGGCCAGAGCCAACAGAGTTGCAATACACAACGATGACCACGACGGTCTACAAATAAATACGATACAGTGACGAAAAAGACCGCTATCAAACTTATTTTAACGCGACCAGAAATCGACGACGCGATTTTCCTCGCAAGTGTCATACACATACTGGCCACTAAACTGACTAAAGACCTTCACAGCCTGACATCCGAGATAACACGAACACTCAACTAGATGACTAATAAACGTCCATAGTGTCGGGTCCTCTAGACATCTAGACTACTCACTCACTCTAGACGTCTAAGAGATGGTCTAATGCTCATCAATGTTGTGTCTATTTGACATCTGTGTTTTGACATCAAACTCACGTCAGCAAAATAGGCCTATGTCATTTTCACGTCATTTGCATGTCTTTAACAGTACATTGTTTAGGCATCAATTAGATGGTCAAATGCTCATTAAAATTGCACTGTTGTTTGCTCTACTTAAGTACATTTGGGTATTACTTACTGTATGTGTGACCTGTTTACCTGCTATATTATCACATGACCGCGCCTTGTGAAAGATGAGTTTTGTTTGGTGTAAGCGCGGTCACTCGTTTTGTTTGCTGGAACTGGCACGGTTCGGTAGATGTGGTGCTAGACTACAGCAGTGTAGAATAACACTATAGGCCTACAGTTATACTGACCATCTTTAAATAGACTCATAGGTGCGTTATTAAGTCATACTGACCGGTTTTGTAATCTATTCAAGGGTAAACACATGGGTCGAGTCGGGTCAGGTCTGCTGTGGATATGACGTGACAAAGCAATGAATGGAAAATGATCTACAGCATTAACGCAAAGAGCTCTGATTCATACATGAGGAAGCGACATATAGCAAGTTTAATCTTGGTTAGTGTTTCATTAATAGAACTGATATCATTATTGTTAAATGATTCAAATAGCATTTTGCTGTTAACGTGAAATATTGATTCGACAAGTAACTTCCACTGGATGGTCTTGGAAAAAAGAGTTGAGTAGAGCAAGAATATCGGGACAAAATGCTGACAGTCCAGTGTGTAGACTGGCATCCAAATATACTTTTCCATATATGGCCAGGAGTACCAGAGTGAACTAAGTTGTTCAGTATATGAAATAAACGTCCCTTCATTGCCATAGCAATGGTACACGACGTACAAGTGTAGAACTGATGACTCTGCATATGTGCCACCCACTTTTTCCTGATGTATTGCGAAGCATCGAGTAGCTGTAAGATAGTGTTGATAAAACACGTCTTGTTTGTCAGACTGAGAGGACATTTTACATAAATCGTGTAAAGTTTTTAGTTACCCTGCAGTGGAACTAGGGTGCTGTGTCGCGGATATTCGGGAAGTGATGACATGCCAGTTCGTAATTTGCCACCTGTCAGTGATCTACTGGCAACGTTCAACGATCTGCAACATGACAGCTTGCAATAACAATATGTCATAATAGACAAGACACCTGGCAAGACACTTGATATAATATCCATCAACAGATACCTTTCATTGTGCCGAAAAAAACAGGAGTAGTTGTTCATTGCTGCAGTCGTGATTTCGTTCGCAGCTGAGAATTTCACGAATGCCACTAACACCCCACCAGCATTAGCTTTTCCTGCTTACTTAGTCTAACTTTTTTTGCTAAAATGTGTCGTGGTTTTTTGTATGATAAATTTAGAAAATGTAGAAAACAAACTTTGCTAGTGTAGTTCTCAGAATGCCTCTGAACGTCAAGTTGACGTCGAGTGTGACTGTAGGTCCGACAGACATCGTTAGCTTGTTGACGGCGACATTCGTCTCGGCACAGGATTAGACGGACGCAACATACTGTGGTCGGGCTTCGAATGCGTCTTGGGTGTGCGCCGTGTGCGGACTGGATCCGAAGCAGCACTTGTGCTCGCTTTTGGCTCGGCAGTCTCTACCACAATGGAGGCTATAGCGGCTGCCAATTCGGGCCCAGTGATCGTTATTTTTATTCCTCCAGTTTTCATCTGTACTACTTTCTGACTCTATACCGTTTTGGCCTTCATGGGAGCTACCGGGGCCTCTATGATCGATTTAGTGACTGATGGTGGTGTCTTCATTTTTGACCACACTTCTTTGTGATGCACTTGACTAGCGCCACTGCTGCTAGTGGGCCATCTTGTAGTATCTGTGCTTAACACCACATCTTCATCAGGTTCCTCAAACCCTTCCTGCAGTGATGATCGGTCACTGAATCCACTTATCTCGAACTCTTGCAACATGACCGGAATCAGGGCAGCGATACCTGGCGTTTCTTCATCCGAAGATTCGCTAGTAATTATTACGTCCGGAGCCACTTCGGGAGGCACTGACCCTCGTATATGCCTTCTTTTGCCTTGGTTAAGCCTGTGTATGCCTTCTGATGTATACCTTTAGTGAACTTGTCAGTTATTAATTATTTGTGAATTGTCATGATGCGTTGCAGTATGTTGTTTTTAAACGGAAAACTGGAGCATGCATTGAAGATGCACCCAAACTGAGACACTATGAGACAAACATCAAATTACTGATGTTTGAACAATACGGTTTTACATAGTGCTTTTGTGCACATATTGGCCGGCTGCTTTCTGAGAAAACTTACGGAATGCATGGCATCTTTGTAAGCACAGGAAGTGTTCTATGTATGTTCATGATTTTCTAATATGCTACAGATCAAAGCACATGTTATAGAACAACATCTACAACGCTAGCTCAATAAATGGCAAGATTTGAATGAAAATTCCACACTGATCCTTTAATCTTTCAAGCCAATGGGCAGCAGGTATATCACCAACCACCAGCAACAATGATCCAGGTATCAAATGGTCTGTACCATTCACATGCATCTTAATTCCATTATTTGGCATTTGTATCACACACTGCAGAAAATCACAAAGCAAAACACGTTCACCACTTTTTCTGACATCTTTAGTTATGACGATGGCAAGCAACTGTACAACACTTGAGTTTAGATCTGTATTCATGAGGAATGTTACACATATTACACAGGACTTATGGATTGCGTTTATGCTCCTGGTTAATGAAGTGCAGGACAAATTCACTTTTATCATTGCACACCTTGTTGCAAGTGCTGCATAGCTATAGCTTGCACTCTACCAGCAAAGTGCTCGCATATTTTCAGTGTGATGTACACAATAACACTCAGCGTGATTGGAGTCGAATAGGGAAGCTTTAACGTCAAATGTCAGAAATCTGGGGTATCGCGCGGTGAGAAAAGGGCACATTTCCGAGCGAAACCGTGATATGGGTGCAAAGAAACGTAAACCCCCACTTTATCGAAACTGATTTACTTTGGTCTACAACATTTTTTGAAAGCATGCGTGCAGGTTTACATGACACCAAAATTTTGTTGGCCAAAGTTCAAAAATGGCGGAGATATGGCGATGGGGACAAAAACTGGAAAACGTGAAAAAGTCAAATTTTTCGCTCAAAAAGTATGTCTGATCTTAGAGGAAAACGTTTACATCCAAAAAGACTATTTTCAAGAAACGAGACCCCCCAAAAAAATTTCTAAAAGTACATTTTTTCGAACGGCAACGTGAAAAAACGCATTTTCGCGAAAACTTTTTTTTGGGGTGGGAGCTTCCCTTGACGCCCAAATTTGGGGTCTCCTAAATTTTTGACTTTTCGACGATATCTGAACATTATGTGAAAATTTGGTCGATATGGGTTGCCACAAAGTTGAATTACACGTCTTCGAACTTCCTTATTGCTCATTCATTACAAAGGCTGCAATGGGACTTAGTCTCTGTATGGGAATTTGCGGGAAAATGTTAAATTTCGCGATTTTGAAACATATGTGAAAAAGTATTGGCAGCAGCTAGGCGAGTAAAATTCGGTAACAATGTTCATCGGGGTTCACCCTAACGTCGCGTGTACTTTGACACACATTGCGCTACAAATGAGGCCACTATGCTGCACTAAACTAGGCGCCCCAGACCGAATTCGTTGAAAAAAAACATAGTCCAGAAATCGTTTTTTTTCCAATATGTTTGGAACAAAAAGGAGTTAATGGGCGAAAATTGGCAGGCTTATAGCACATATCAAGTCCTATTGTATGGTCAAAAAAGCGCATCAATTCGTCCATAAATAAGCGAAATATCGGTTTTCAAAGAAAAGTACTTTACTGTGCCCTAGCGAACAAATTTTAAATATTTGTGCGAATTTTATTGCGCTGTTTCAAGGTAGTTCTACGGAAAGCTGCAAAAACTCCGCAATATCTTGAAAAACGGTCGAGGTATGTAGGTACAAACATAGTTGCAGAGAACGTTTTATTCGTTTTTTTTTTGAAAATTAAAAAAGGTGACTTTTTACTTTTTTTAAATGAATTGTCAAAAAACGAATAACGTAATTATATCAATACAGCATAATCTTACTTGAATGTGCAAAATTAACGGGGAAGGAAAATGGGGAAGGGAAGAGAAAAGGGGAAGGGGAAAGGAAAGAGTAAGGAGAAGGGGAAGGAGAAAAGAAAGGGAAAGGAATTTTGGGAAGGGGAAATACAACATATGGCAGGTGACACTCCATATCATGTTCTATGAGAGTATCATGCGCCTAGAAGGAAAGAGAAAGGGTGAGGAAAAAGGTAAAAGTAAGGAAAAAAGGAAGGTATAGGGGAAGTAATAGAGGAAGAGGAGAGGGGAATGGAAAGGAAAAAGAAAAAAAGTAAGGGAAAGGGTAAAGGCAAGGGAACGGTAAAGGAAAATGACGCAAAATTCTCGGATATGTGTCTTACACGAGGCGAGTTATAGCCAATTTTGTCCCAAATTTCGTTGCCATGGCATCGGGGGTCGGTCGGGTAAAATGCAATTGGCAGCATTCCATGGCACATCCTCGAAAACCACCTATAGGTGCAAATATCTCGCGGATATCTCTTACGCAAATTGAGTTATAGGCAATTTTGTCTCAAATTTCGTTGGTTTGGCAACGGGTGTCGGTCGGGGGGAAATGTAGTTTGTAGCGTTTTATGGCCCATCCCTGAAAACCCTCCTATATGCGAAAAAATCTCGTTAAAATCTGCTATACAAGTTGAGTTATAGCCAATTTTGTCCCAAATTTCGTTGCCATGGTAACTAGTGAAAGGGGAAGGAAAATGGGGAATGAAAATGGGAAGGGGAAAGGGAAGATGAAGGAGAATGAGAAGAAAAAGCGAAAAGGGCAGGGAAAGGTGAAGGAGAAGGTAAAGGGGAAGGAAAATTGTGAAGGAGAAAGGGAAGTGAAGGAAAAGAAAAAGGGAAAGGAGAAGGGGACGGGTAAAGGTAAGGGTAGGGAGAAGGTGAAGGAGAAGGGGTAGGGAAAGGGAAGGTGGAAGTAAGATAGGTTAGACGCATGTACGCACGCACGGACGGATGGACAGATGGACAGAAAGGTGATTTTATATTCTGTCCAATGCTATGCATTGCCTTGTACAGACAACAACTAAGAAAACAAAAACAGCTGCGACCTTAACATCTTGGATAATGACGCAAATGAAAATCAAGTCTGGATCTCACAATAATCAACGTATCGTATTGATTGAACCGTGCTTTTCAACCAAAAACTGGCTAGGGGTGCATTGCACAATACAATTATACTATCTGTAAGCAGCGAATGCATGTGGAAGGTGAAAAATTGGTTGGTAGTTCTGACTCTGAAATCTCTTCTTCTTGCGAAATTCTTGTGACCTAGTAGGTTCTGCTGAACAGCAGCCCATGATGATAATTTTTTTACAATAAATTATATTCTACAACTGATACAACTGGAAAGCAGTCAGAGCCCGCACACCTCTGTCAAGGCAATGTTGTTCGCTAAATGGCAGCACCATCTTCTGTTTTGCAGCGGTTTGCCTTATGTCCCATAGTGAAAGCAACGGTGCCGAAAATTTCAAAGTTATCCAGCATGCAGTATTCCTTCTGTATCAGTCCCAAAATTGAATCACTGGTACTTTGTGTTATTCCTTACATATCCTCAAAATTTGAGAAAGATCCGTCCATAACTTTTTGAGTTATCTTGCTGACACGCAGACAGACAGATAGTTGCGCAAAAACATTACCTCCTTGGCGGAGGTAATAATGCAGTATTCAAGTGCATGACTCTAGCTAATGATTGTTTCAACGGCATGATGAATGCATAACTTTAAGGTTAAAATATAAAAAAAATATCACATAATTATAAAAATGCTTGTGAATTTGCATGATGCTGTCCAAATCCACTGTTATGGCTCTTACCATCCATTTATTATTAACTAATAGCATATGATGTTCATGTGTGGAAAAGAGAAAACGCACTACAGCAGCACTGTACATCAGACTGTATTATTAGAAATATTAAAAGACAATTAATAAATTACAACAACAAAAAAACGTGGCAGCATCAGATGCTGTGCATAGTATGAGCGTGGTTTTGGCTGTCGCGGACACCAGATGCAAAACAGAATCACAGATAAACATGTCCTAACGAAATACAAAAAGGTCATGTAAACAAATTACGTGGCCATTTGTCTAATTAAAAAACTCAAAAAACAAACAATAGTTACAGGTCTCCATCTGCAATAAATGAAAGTCTTTGGTTTAAAGAAACAGCATCTGCAGGATGCAAAATTCGCAACAACTGAAAACGTTTATCTGTCTATGGTCAGAAAACAAAATCAAAGCTAACAGTTACTTAATTAGTTTCTCCCATCTCAGTGCTGAGCTGTCTCAGCAGATATGAAACAATCATTGATTACCATGATACGTTAATGGCGACAATATTCACTAATTCAGATGAAAAAATTACGCAACAAAACGGTACCGGTCAGCTATTCCGAAAGTCTGCTATTTTAAAAGTCGATTGTGCAGATACGTGGTACAGTGCTAACGTTTTGGTTAAGGTTAGGATTAGAATTAGGGTTAGGGCGAGTCCTACGGTTAGGCTTAAGGTTTGTGGGAACAGTAGACTTTCGGAATAGCAGACCCAAATCAACAAAAGATAACAAACAGCAGCTAACCAGTAAGAGAAGTAGTGATTAGTTATATGTTTCATTCAGCAAACGGTGACTTGATGATCAAAAATTAAAATGTGACAAACTTCGTGCAAAACAGCTGATAAAAGCAAGCGCATAGATATGGGGTCAATGAATGCACATATGTGTACCCAAAATTAAGCCAAGTAAATTTTGTAGCTCTCCAAAACGAATTTTCAGCTATGTCCTGATCAAAATAATATAAGAACAATCATTCTAGCTATTTTCCAGACTCAGTAACAAGACTATTGGGACAGCAAGAGATTGATTTCGTCTAATTACAGATCAATTAATTAAGACTGGTGCAAACCCTAACTACTTACCCTATCCTTTACCCTAACTCACGCTGACCCTGAAAAGTGAGAAAATGTGAGTCATAAGTAATTTTTATCTAGGTAATAAATGTGTGACTTGGCGTTAAATGTTGCAAAAAAGTAAAGTTCGCTACTGTCACTCATTTTATTTTTTTCCAACATTGAACCCCAAGTCAGACATTTATTACCTTGAAAAAATTAATTACGACAGCAAAGAGAAAAAAAGTTGCTAAAGGTAGGATTCAAAGCAGAGTCCTTTTAAGCAGCAGATGTTCATGCTGCCCACTCGGCCATGTAGCTGGTGTCAGCAAACGTGCTTCAATGGCGCTATTTATGCTAGCACTGTTTAACTGTTCTATACTATAGTTGTTGGGTACGTGCCTATTGGCCACTTATTGCTTCTTGCTCATTTCGATAGTGCTGTCCATATATGTCAGGTATATAATCCCAATAAAATACAACAGATTATTTCAGATGGAATGTGCTGTTAGCAGAAACTATTAAAATTATAACAGTGTCAAAATTACAAAAGCAATCAATAAGGGGAAAACATATCAGTGAAAAAACATAAAACTATGCCAGCAGTGCTATACTATTACTGCGTCCAGCATTTGAGAACAATTTGATGAATGTTAACTTTTTTTCAGTAAATATTTGAACTTTACAGTTTCAATCAGTATAAAATATATTCTTCTTTAACCGAGATAAAATAATGAAGAAAAGCAACTCTACCATTTTAGGTGCAAATACCATACAGTAACGCAGTTTTTATTTTCAAAGTTACAAGACAAAATGTCATCAGTAAAAATGCTCATTAGTTAAAATGAATCTAATTGTAACCACTAACTGAAAAGTAAAAACTGATCAACAAATAGAACAAAAAATGACCAAAGAGCAATTAATTAATATGCCAAAAGTGACAATGCACCAATCTAGCATTGGCCATAAGACGAAGTTGGAAAAAAATCAACCACAACATGATAGTCACTAGGGACAAGTCACAAAAATGCAAAATGTAACAGAAAGAAAAAACCACAAGCACTGCTTTGAAGCAGGCACTAGCATATCACTTTGCTACTGCAGTAAAAATGGATCGAAGACCAGTGGCTTCTACCTGTACATCTAATGGGCGTAGCTTGCGCCCAGTGAAAAATGGGGGGCAAGTTTTGATAAAGATGTAGATCAAAACTTCTGCTTATTTTTAGTTCTCCATTTCTCAATCTACACCCTTAACAAAACCTTCTCCCTAGAGGAGGAAGAAGCCGAAATGGAGGGGAAAACTAGAGTTAGAAATTGGGAGGGAACCTTAGCGCAAAACTGGAAGGGGAAAGTGTTGTACCTTATTTCGATTCCATATTTTTGGGGAAATAGAAGCCACTGTTAAAGACATTTTCAACTATATCTTAAATGGAACCGCACAGACCTGCAAATTATCAGGTCCATTAATGTCAGCACGAAACTAAACATGGGCCAAGTACTGAACTTTGATTTTTAAAAAAATTTGGCAAAATTGACTTATTCAATTTAGCATGCATCACAATGTACAATTGTACAAAATGGAATGCAAATTTGCAACTTCTGAGTAATTTTATTGCAGTGATTATATTTCTAAGGTGAGAAAATTACCAATCACTAATGAACCAGGTACTAGAGTGTTATCAGTGCTCTTAACGCAACAAGTAGGAAGACTAGAGTTCTTTGAGTATGTATCAGGGGTTTGGCGAAGCTCCATCGTTTCATCATTGCTCTTCATCAGTCACTGACTTCGTCATGTGCAAAACTATGTACAAGTTGGAGTACGGCATCGGCTGGCAGAAGCATAACTGTGTAATAGATATGGACTTCACTGATGACATAGCTATACTGATGGAAGAAGAGGACTGAAAGCACTGCCGCGACGCTGCATGCGTTGCTGCAGTATCCGCCCACTGATCTCATTGGCTGGCTACCAGCCACCTACTACAATACCTCAGCGCAAAATACCTGCACATGATTTTGCCAAATCGCATCACGTGACATTGACAAATACGCACTGTTAACGGTCAACAGTTACCCGTCAACACTGAAGTAAAATGTTGACTGGAAGTCGTCAAATGATTTGTTTAAATGACTTTTGTCTAAATTTTTGTTTTCGTTTTGAGGTATAACAGAACAAATAATGACTGGCGTCGTTAATCATCGTTGAAAATTTTTTGCCCTTGATTTGTATAATGCTGTCCTTGGCCTTGGGCCTCGAGGCAACATTTCACGAACCTCGGGCAAAAAATTTTCAGTGATGACCTCAACGCCTGTCACTACTAGTATAGTGATGCACCGATAATAGGTATCGACTGTTTGCTGATAATCACAATCAACTAGCTAATATGTCGACATCGACCAACTGTTGTCTACACATTAAGTAAAAAATGAACGAACGTGACAGTGGCTTCCTTTTCCAGTGAAAGTGATTGTGAGGAAAACGGAAAAAATTTTGAAATTCTACTTTTGGAAATTCTTAACCATCACAATAGTAGCGATGCAAAAATTCAGTTTCTTTAAAGCCCCAAAAAGTGAGCTTTATTGAGTTTTTTTTTAAAATTTTTTTAAGTTAGACTTTTTTGGTATAAACTGTTAATAATACAAGAAAAGGCAAGCTAAAACTTGAAAAGCATGTGGGAAACCAAAATTCAGTTCAGTTTTAGTTTTAAGAAACCACACCAGCATGTATACTACTTCCAATCAAACTGATTAAAAAATCTTTTCTCCTGCATGATATGCGAAAGCTATGTTCCAATTTTGATGAAAATTGGTCAACAAATGACTTCACAAATGCTGACTGACTGCAGTCAGTTTTTTTGTAATTAATTAAAATTAAAATTACAATCCCTGAAAACGAGACAGTGTTAATTTAATTAATTATAATTACAATTAAAATTACAAAGTTTCAAAAAAGAAAAAAACTTGCAACAAAGTGACTCAACCAACCAAACCTTAGGCTGCATAGCTACGCTATAGCACTTCTTTCCTATTATCACAATGTAGTGTAGAGATACAGAACTTTAAGGTTTGAGATATAGCGACTTATTGGCTAAAATAATTTGGGGTAAAATTAAATATGGGGTAAATTAAAATCACTTTATTGCAAATTTACCACTCAGTGTGGCAGTTGCTATATTTTTGAAGTTGCTCTACAGTTGGTGAAGATATGGACCAAAGTGGACAACAAATTACCTGTCCACTTATCAGCAGCTTGCCTATTGGACCTGACATCATCACAAACCGGTCCAGGCAAGGTTTCCGGTATTCCCACCGTCGAAACTTTGTTGGTCACTGTACGACGACGCTTGTTTATGGACCTGCCAACCACAGAATCGTTAGTATTGTCATCATCTCCATCTTCGTCATCAGCTTCAGTAGCAGTAGCAACAGTCTCGTAACCCTCCGGATCAATAACCTTCTTCTTGCGCTTCCTTCGGCGGCCAGCCTGCTCAGATGAACCACTGGCCGACACCGGCGGCTGCAGCGTAAAATTATACACATTGGACATAGCAACTGTCATGCTGACTACTATATGTGTGGCAATAAATTGGAAACAGTAGATGAAGAAAAAGATCACAGGCTGCACGGTAGTTCAAGCCATGTGTTAACGGCGACTTTTTTATGGGAAAGCCAAAAATTCGACCCCCCACAGAATCAAAACCCCTGATCTGATTAAGTTAAATCTTGGCACGGTTAATTAAGTTGGCTGTATGACCCTTCATGCAAAGTTTCATGTAAATCTGCAAAAGGGGGGCTTCTCGGCAAACAGATGAAATATACGCAAAATTTTTATAGCTATATACCTTTTGTTTTTTCTTCAAATCACCTACAGGTCAGATACTTTATCAGATTTTTGCGTGCGATGGTCCAAAGTCACCATTCATTGCCGTGGAGAGGCCGCCCGTCATGGGGCCGTCCTAAGCGTCACATTGACCTTTTGACCTTGAAAATGGTCCTCGGGGTGCACATACCATGGGGTACCTTCTTACCAATTTTGGACTCCCTACGTCGTTACTTTACTGCGCCAGAGGGCAAAGACGTGTCGGACGGATAGACGGACGCACAAAGCCAAAGGGCCCTGCCATGGCAACGAGGTCACCCATGCAAGGCGGCGAGAGGCCCTTATGTCAACTGCCAAATATAAAGGTAATCGGACAAAGGGGTCCCGAGGTTATGGCGATTTTCTTCCACA
>Ga0209671_1003242_pt1:0-12500 | contig 15500 bp, 15 predicted proteins | sample WorMetHERISLAND2_2_FD_187401 | JGI IMG/M metagenome (GOLD analysis project Ga0209671, IMG submission 187401) | Marine gutless worms symbiont microbial communities from Max Planck institute for Marine Microbiology, Germany - Olavius geniculatus... | ecosystem: Host-associated > Annelida >...
CTAATTAGTGACGCGCATGAATGGATTAACGAGATTCCCACTGTCCCTATCTACTATCTAGCGAAACCACAGCCAAGGGAACGGGCTTGGCAGAATCAGCGGGGAAAGAAGACCCTGTTGAGCTTGATCCTGCCCGAACTGGGCGTCCGTGCTTCGCCCAGCCGGGCGTCTGCCGGAGAAGTCCACCTCCGGCTGTCGCCCAGCTGGGCTTTAACTCTGCCCAGCTGGGCCAGCTCAATTTTTACCTGCCCAGCTGGGCAGTCGGCTGTTGAAATTTCTTTCTCGAATTGATATCTTTCAACATGTTTTTAGTTTAAGTAGTACTTCATGTTTAATATGTGATAGTATATTCTTGTATAAAAATAATAATGGAACAAATGTCCATCACGTTATATTATTGTACAACGTTATCCACCGTATAGCATGTTTATCACGATATTATTTGTCATATATAAAATACATACAACCTAGTCCACAAACGCTTGTTATGATAAGCAGCATGTCTCTGCCGATCTGCAACCGTTTTCAAGCTATAATTACGACAACTAATGCCTATCTACTTCCTAAAACTGTCCATTATTTTTTGCTGCTTTCGTTTCGTTGTGGTTGTCATTGTTGACATCATTCGATTAGCAGCCTCTGTCTTGCAACGCAAGAGAATGTTGCTGGCGTTGTGGTCGGTGATTGACGGCTGCCAGTCCTGGAGCATTGACCTTGTCAAAGGCGTATCTGCTGGAAAATGCCTTCGGACGGCAGCATACAATCTGCGACAAAAACAGGTGCCATTTTAAACAACACCATTTATCATTAGTAAGAGCTTTACTGATTGTATATATATATATATATATATATGCATTTTTGTTTCACAATAATTGGTAGCATGTGGATAAACAGCAAGTAAAAAAACAATCAATGCACAACAAGTTTAGGCCTACATAATGTACCAATATTTAGCTTTGGAATAACTCCCATCAGATGCTATTGTGCAAAATTTGCCAAAATTTCGTTTACTTCACGAAAAAACACCTGTATTACCTGTCGCGTTGATTTCTGTCTAGCGACTGGCTCTCCGCTAGCACCATGATGTCGTCATCGTCGTCGTCGTCGCCAGTCTGTGTTCTCGGTTTTTTCGGTGCAGGGTTCTCCGGTTCCTCGGCGGGTCTCTTTCCATGTTCGACCTGTTTGCAAGTTATCAGTATATGTAAGACTAACAACTAACAGCCGTGCATTAAGTGCATTAAAGGCAAAGGGAGTTTATTTTAACAAGTAAGCAAACAACACAAACAGTACAACTTGCAATGGCAGCCTTTCAGAACGGGAAATTTCCCACCAAAGTTGGCCGTCGTGAGCACAATAATGACAATTTGACAAAATAATGACAGATTACATAAACCGATCAAACAGATAAAACAAAATGCTTAAAAAATAAAACGATATACCAATGTTACTATAATCGAACAACATGAAACAAAAACTTAATACATTTTCAAAGATGATTTGCTTCTTTAAATTACATTTAATAAAGTATTAGAGTAAAATACATAGTGTGTTCTTACTGATGTTGTCTTCTCGGCTGTCTGGCACACCGGGCATTGCCGTAAAAACGGCAATTTGCTGTCTTTGTCGTTGTAATCAAACAGCAGCTCGTCGCCGACCTCGATGTTGACCTTAGCAACGAAGGTCAGCAGCGGCTGCTGTTTTACTGTAACAATCACGACTTTCAGCTGAATACACAAAACAACAACGTTTTGTTGCTAAAGAAGCAAATATCCGGTAAAACGACGATTGTTGCGATGGTACCCCTATTCAACGCCCCGTCGGAGAAAACCCTATATCGACAATCGTCTAATGTGTAAAACCGAAGACATTGAGACACAGTATGGCGAAGACCTCATTGTTTCAAGCTGTTTAATCTCGACACAATACCGAATGTATATCGACAGACAGACACAAATGAAACGGCTAATACGCACTGCAGCAACGGCGTGTAAAAAATTATTCATTACGTGCGTTATAAGCAAGGAGTACGGTCCACTTACGTTTGCGTGGCAGCGAGAGTGGTTAATCAACCGCCCTGGCCCAGGTCGCTCTTCTGTAGCGTCACACCAGTACGACGCGCCTCGGTACTTGAAGGCAAACATAAACCCCATGCTATTGTCCGGGGTCGCGTCATACTTCTGTTTGCCTTCTTTATGATTTAGAAGATCGCCCGAGTAGTCGCACACGACCTCGTTCGTGGCAAACTCCTTGGTCGAGACGACACCCCGGCCGCGGCCCGGTAGATCCTGTACTATCTGTAGTCCAAGCCATTCTTGGCTGTCCGACAGGGCGGCGATCTTGTCCACCTAAATACATAAGTTGACGTTACTCTATGTATACGCACGACAGAAATGACTAAGCTTTATTGTATACTACCAAAAGTGAATATATACAACCATTCTGTAATTACTCAATCTGCAAATTTTCTCCGCCCTACCATCGTTCAGCGCCATCGTAGCTGTTCTGATTCAAAATTTGCTCTAAAGGGATAATTCACGGTAAAATACCACATATCATTATTACTATAATGCCATTATTTCAAAACCTGTATTTGAACCACTTTTTTATTAATATACAAATCAACTGTGCATGCATTAGTTACTTTTAAGTGCAATCGTATATACGTACGTCGTCAACTGTTAAGATGGCGCTTGCTGTTCCGCGTTTGGTTGGTGTGCTGAACAGCACCATAGCTCTTTTTGCCAAGTCCCTAGCAGAGGTCCATCCTGCGAAACAGATATATAGCAACAGTCTTTGGGGTTTTTACTGCATCCAGCCGCTGTTGGGCTTATATAGCCATCTATAGTTAAAACAAATGTGTGATACTCAATATTGTTCACAACGAAAGTAAAGACAACTAATCAGAACAACCGCAACTGCTGATCAATTAAATTAAATTAAATTTTAAACTATAAAAATCAGCCAGTGTCTGCCTAAGATTTATTACAAACATGAACACTAAGGTAAGCAAAAATCATGACAACATCAGCAACTGTCTATTGGGATATACGTGTTCTATTTTTGATAACACTAAATGCTTATAATATTGCATGTAGTAAAATATAGCCAACGATATTTTATATAGTAAAACTCCATAGGTCGAAAATCGCGACACATCGCTAACGAAAGTACAGGTGTATGCGCAATACGCCCCCCACGGTTTCCTGAATACAATGGCCGTCGTCGACAGATAGGCAATGAACAGTAATTAGCGGCTCGCAGTTAAACACGGGTGGCCAACTGCGCTTATACCTGTACTGTCGCCAGCGATATGTAGCGATATTCGCTCTATTTACTCCATGAAAAATGTAACACATTAGCAAACAAATTTATTTCCCACCTGAATACCAAACATAGTATGGCTAAAAGTCATTAATGAACGTAAACACCAAACGCTTAACATAAAGAACAGTCCGGAACTACTGTGAAGTTTTGTAAGTCACTGGAAAGCACTTCAAATTTAATCAGGCTGAAATTATGTAATAATTAGCAGAGAGACTTATGTTTCTGGCTTACCGTAGTCTGACTCGACTGCTTTTGCTAGGGCTTCGACAGACGACGGTCTGGAGCGTAATGAAGACGCGATGTGCTCGGCCCTAGCTTTCAACTGGTCTTCTCGCCATCTGCATTTGTCATTTTTGTAGCAAATTTACAAGTATGAAATTTAAAAGTACAGAGGTGCAAAGCGTTTGATTGATAGTTGAGAAACTTTTGTAGAACATTCGTAAGCAGTAAATTATATAGAGGCCAAACATTGAGCAGAATATATAAAATTGCTAGCTTGATAGGCTACTCCGGCTCATCTGCGCCGGCATGGGCGGGCACAGTATTAGTTTAACAGAGAGATCGAAAATACACTAGAATATAAACGGAACGTCCTGCTCCTAGTATATCATCATCAAAGCTTATGTTTTCATATCCTTTATATCTACCAGTCGCAATATTATCGCAAATGCGGAGACCAATTGGGCAGAAACTGACGAACATTCAAACGAAAATAAGCTTGGGATTGATAGAAAACTTTTATAGGACATATGTAAGCAGAAAAACAACTTAAAATAGGGATCTGCAAATAAAAGCAGAAGTTACTACTCCAGGTTAGATTTAACATACCTAGCACACTATGCTACTGGACAAATAAAGTACCACAAAAAACACAGGAAAAAACGCACAATAACTGATGCAAACTTTGCAAAAACTATACCTCGAAACCACTCTCTTAGGCGCGGTCGCTTTCCAGAGGTCGTTAACCACTGAAAAGTCAGCCGCGATAATCGATCTGACGTCGTCTTGTGTTGGCAGCTTTCCAGTGACTGACACAGGTCTGACATGGCAGAGGTGCTCAAAGAGCAGCTTTGTCAGCTGTGTGTCACTGAGCTGAAGCAGAGACTCGTCTGGCTCAATGGTAGAGTTTGACGCAGTCTCTACTTCGGGCTCCTTTGATCCTATCACAACACACAGTTTGTGCCGTCATCATGTTACTCATCATACGTAAGTCGATTATCTCATTCACAGGCGTGTCATTTGCCAAATAAGTAATCAACAGCAAATCACAAATTGTTTGACAGTAAATCTAGGACCAATTTTAATTAATGTCTGCCTAATCTTGTGGTACATGAAAATAGCCGCAGCAAACAGAAAAACATTAAATTAGCTACAAAGTACACCAGTATGGCCTAGAACAGGATACGCCCCGATTAAGCAGTTTTTAAAGTGAAATCAGAGTTAACTAACTGCAAATTGAGTAAACAAATATTTACCGCCGATTAAGTCAAGAACGTTGACGCGATTTCTAGCCGACTGTTCGACGTGGCTAAAGTCGTAATGCTTTGCCGAGGTCGACTCTGAATGGCGCAGGTACTTGCTTATGCCTGACGACAATAAATTCAACAATAGAGTCATTATAGGGACGTATGTGATTTAGCCTTAATTTGTAGTACTTACTAAGAAGCAACAGATTTGCTAATAGCACATGAAAACGCTGAAAGTTACGGCAAATTAAAATATTTTACTAAATAACTTACAACGTGCATGCCTTTGTAAGATGAAAATCGGTCATCAATGCCACTATTTATGCACAGGTTGTACAAAGAAACAGGTCACGATTGCATTTTACTGCTAATTTTCGTTTATAGGACCACACTGTGAAAAAGATTACAGTTGCTACAGCATTGTATCGTGGTATACCAGCGCTCGCCGTTGCCTCCAGTCCGGCGTTCCCTTTCAGTGTCTCGACGACATGTCTGGCATTTGAACTGCACAGAAACGGCAGACTGAACTCCTTTTGATATGAATCCAGCTCCTTTGTCGGATTTACAATCACCTTACCGGTGCCGAACCGCACAAAAAAGTTTGGCGCCTGTGCTACTGATGGGCGAAATCTATACACGCATAACAGTGATGCGTCCATAATAACTATAATAATTACAATTTAAACGTACCAAATAGCCACAGTTAAGTCATACCAGCTGTATTATGCCACCATATAAAATTTAAATGTGAATTAAAATGGAGTATTGAAGCTCAAGATTTCCTTCAAATTTGATGGCTTCATACAATAGAGGCGATAGTGATAGTGCATAAAATGTAAAATAATAATCGACCTTTTTTAAATAGACCTGTTGAAAAGTGTTTAGTTTTAATTTGAACGATTTTTACCTTTTCACAAACAGACTGAAAAGCTTCTGGTGGTTGGGCTCCAGCGCCAACTGTGCCGGCCCCTGCGCCGACGTCTTGTGCTCACTGACCAGCACGACGGTCCTGCCATCGGAAGCCGTCCGCGCAGTGACAAATTCTTCGACGGTGAGGTTGGCGGCGACAGAAGGCCGCTGAAAGTGGCCGAAAATAATAACGGCCATCAGATACCTAAATCACAACACAAAGCCAGTCGCAATGTCAATATCTCATTAGTCATGGTGGCGGGGTGTAGTGGTAACGCGTTTGATCCGATTAACGAAGTTACTGTACGCCGGGCCCGGTTAATACTGCGATGGGTGACTGCCTGTGGGCAGATAAACCATCTCGGTATGTAACCAGCCGCCTAGGTCAACTCAGCCTTTAATCCCTCCGGGGTAGGTAAGTCGAGTACCGGCCTATCTGGCTGGGGTTAAGGCGGGGCGCGTTTACCTGTGTCGAGTGGCAGGTAACACTGTGGGATCCCATACGGCAGGTGACGCTCCGTAGCTCTGAAATGAGCTTTCATTAAGAGCTATAACACCACTTTTAACCTTTAAGTTTTTAGTCATCAGATAATAAATCCTATCTGACAAAATAACTTTTGATGTCTGTTCTTGTAACTACTGCTGTTATCATTGTTCCATCACAGACTGGCTACCTCATCAGTCGGTTGTAGTCGCCGACATCTGTACACTTTCGGCCGGTGCCTTGATATTTGTCAGCGAGTTCGTTAATCTGAAACAATAACGCACAAGCACTCTTGCCTTCAGCATAAATCAAAATAAATCTATAGCAGGCAAATGAAAGGAAATCACTGCACACATTTGAATTAAATGTGACTGTAGCAAAACAATTGACGATGATGCTCTCTTTACACACGTGCTTTCGTTGATTGTTTTCGATAACATTACATATATAGACACAAATGTAATGCATAAAGTATTGAAAAACCAAACCTGATATCTAGCTAATTATTTACAAACCCATTACTGAGCCTGCTAAGATGCAAAGAAAAGATGTGGTATAAAAGTATATCAACTAGCAAGAAATAGTTAACAATACTCACGGCTTGAAGGACGGCTGAATCTTCAGTTTGCCTTTTGACGTCGTCAATGGAGAACGGCAAACCCTGCTGAACATTCCGGGTTGTCTTTTCGTTCCGGTCTTTATTAATCTTCTTTAGCGTGCCCTCCTGCATACCACAGCACAGCAGTATGTGTTTATTCCACTAATATTTTTATTTATTTACTTACCTAGTTTATTACTCCTTAGCTGCTTATATACGTAGTTACTTACTTACCTAAGTTACTAAGTACTGAACTGCATCAGCGTGAGACTCAAACCTGAAATGTTGAGATAATATCTTTCAGATTTTCTAGAGTCGCGTTGAATGCTGGATCGGTTACGGCGAGGTTCCTCGATCGTTTTATGAAGCGAATAAAATGGATCACTGCATTCAACTCGTTTTTCATTGCCGAGGGCTTGAGGTTGACCTAAACAACAACAGCAATTGCAATGTAATTTCGTCATTAAAATTTAAGTTGTTTCGCCTTCAATAGGTGCCAAATGAACAACAGTGAAAACAGTGAACGGCCGGCTATCATCTTACATATTTTTATTCATTTATATATTCTTCTACAAACTCCATAATATTTCTGTTAATTTGCAACTTGATTGATTTTATGTATTATTATTGTAAGAAAGAATATCGTACATAAAAAAATTGCTATATGCCACAGTAACATTATGCACTTACAGTTGGTCCACCCAGCTTTTCGTAGTAGCCGGTGAGACGTGCTGTGTGCTTTAGCAGCTCGGCCCTGGCGACTGGCTCGGCGTCAGACGTGGCAGTCTCAAAACCACTTAAATATTTCAGTGCTTTCGACACTTGCATCACCTACTCGCACAATGCAGCAACAATACTTCATACATTCTCTACCAAAAGTAGTAAAACTATTAGTAGCGGTGTAGCAAATACAGCAATAAGTAAGAACAATCACGCAAATATCACGCATTTTATATTTTTTTCATTTATGATGGAAAGAAAATTGAACAAATTAAAAAGTCATTGCGCTAGACATGGAACGCTTTTACGGCTATACAGCAAAGAATCAAACTCTAAATTCATGACAAAGTAAACGCGTAGTTAAAGCCTTGTTCATCACAAGTACAATGAACACCAGCATTTGTGTTGCGCGAATTAACTATGCAAAGTAGCAACAAAATTAGACTAATGATTGGCATATTTTGATTACCTTGTTCGCTATATCTTTGACCGCCGCTCCGGACACCTTCAGGTAGTCAGCAAACTCTTTCAGTAGAGGGTCCGATCGCGAAAAGGATTCGTTCAATCCTGCTTGTTTGCGGGCGGCACGCACAGCCTGGACGTTGCCGCGACCTACGTAGACTGAGCGAAAAGCTCGGTCGGAGGTGCCGCTGTCCTTGTCATCGTCATCATCATCATCGTAGTCGTGGTCATCGCCATCATCGTCTTCATCGCCATCATCGTCACGTGTTTTCTTTTCTTCTGTCTGACTACCGCTCTCCGACGACGAAGATGGAAAGACGATGTGGATCTTGGGAGCCGACTGGATAGTGGGCTGAACATCTGGCTCCACGTCCGGCTCCGGTTCCAGTGCCTCGGCCACCTCTTCGATTATCCAGCCTTTCAAGCGCAGAAATTGCAAGAATATCTGGCGGTCGAAAGACCTGGCGCCAGATGTTCCGGCCAGCTCATCAAGCTCCGAAAAAACCTGAAGATCGCTGGCGAAGCTGTTTTTCGACAACTTTGTTTCACGCTCCTGCATGATCAGCTGCAAAGTATACAAAATATAAATTTTCCCCTTCTGCGGCCCATAACGATAGTAAGTCAAGTTTACACATATAGCGAGAGATCGACCAAAAATCGACAGTGATCTAAACGGAATATAGTGGCGTAATTAATTTACTTACATTGTGCATGTCAACCAGTAGCTTTAAGATATGGCGGCAAATAACACAAAGGAAAAGAACATTTAGCACATTACAACAAATAATTTGAGCAAAGCTCATGAAACGCGCGAAAGCCTTAGCAGTTTTTCTTCGCAGGTTGTCCAGGTCCATTTAAGCCATTTTGGTGCAATTTACTCTTACGAACTTTAGAATACATCAGTAAGAAATATAGAAGCAAAAGACGCTCGGCAGATTTCAAGAAATATCTAGCTTGATGGGCTACTACGGCTCATCTGCGCCGGCATAGTCGCGCACCGATCGAACAAAAATTGTTCAAGGTTTAAACGGCATACACGCCACCCCCACGCCACGCCATGCGAGGGCATGAACGCAATAAACTAATTAATATATCGCTAGAAATTCTACAGTACTTTTCTGCGAAACAGAGAGCAGAAACTAACTGAAATTGAGCTTTTTCGCCGAATCTGCTGACATAGATGTCTCGCTTTAATATTTAAAATAAAAATTATGCCAGCAACAACCGAAACAATGTATACACCGTTTGAAAGGGCGTAAAATTGTCTATTACATGTCGATAAAATGATAAATATATCGCTAGAATTTCTGCAGTACTCTTCTGCTAAACAGAACGCCGAAACTGGCTTAAATTGAGCTTCTTCGCTACATCTGCTGGCGCGCTGACATAGATGTCTTGCTTTAATATTTAAAATAAAAAGTATGCCAGCACTTATCGAAACAGTGTATACACCGTTTGAAAGGCTGTGAAATTGCCTATCACATGTCAATTAGCTGATTAATATATCGCCAGAAATTTTACATTACTCTTCTGCGAAACAGAACGCCGAAACTGACTTAAATTGAGCTTCTTCGTTGAATCTGCTGGCGCGCTGACATGTATGTCTCGCTGTACTGTAAAATAAAAACTATGCCAGCAGCTACCGAAACTATCTATGCATCGTTTGAAAAAGCGTGAAATTGCCTATCACATGTCAACAAACTGCTAAATATATCGGTAGAAATTGTACAGTACTCTTCTGCGAAACAGAACGCCGAAACTGACTTAAATTGAGCTTCTTCGCTGAACCTGCTGGCGCGCTGACATAGATGGCTCGCTTTAATATTTAATATAAAAAAACTATGCCAGCATCTACCAAGACAATTTATACACCGTTTGAAAGGCCGTGAAATTGCCTATCACACGTTAATACAATGATTAATATATCGCTAGTAATTTAGAGATCAGAAACTGGCTGAAATTGAGCTTTTTCGCCGAATCTGCTGACATAGATGTCTCGCTTTAATATTTAAAATAAAAATTATGCCAGCAACAACCAAAACAATGTATACACCGTTTGAAAGGGCGTAAAATTGTCTATTAAATTTCGATAAAATGATAAATATATCGCTAGAATTTTTGCAGTACTCTTCTGCTAAACAGAACGCCGAAACTGGCTGAAATTGAGCTTTTTTGCCGAATCTTGCTTTAATATTTAAAATAAAAAGTATGTCAGCACTCCAGCACTTATCGAAACAATGTATAGACCGTTTGAAAGGCCGTGAAATTGCCTATCACACGTCAATAAGCTGATTAATATATTAAATTATGCCAGCAACTATTGAAACAATGTATACACCGTTTGAAAGGGCGTAAAATTGCAGAACGCCGAAACTGGCTTAAATTGAGCTTCTTCGCTAAATCTGCTGGCGCGCTGACATAGATGTTTCGCTTTAATATTCAAAACAAAGATTATGCCAGCAGCTACCCAAAAAATGTATACATCGTTTGAAAGGGCGTGAAATTGCCTATTAATTTTGATAAACTGTTTAATATATCGCTGGAAATTTTACAGTATTCTTCTGCCAAACACAGCGCCGAAACTGGCTTAAATTGAGCTTCTTCACCGAATCTGCGAATTTGACCAAAGACATAATAGAATTTTATTGACGAACTGCAAAGACTAACCTTTTCTTTCTTGTGGTCGGTCCGTCCGTGAGCCGCAGCCAGATGATCGGCGAATCTTTTGGTCTCGACACCGCACACATGACAGATGAAAACCCTGCGATCCATGTTGTAAGCTTGAATCTTGAAGAATGTCGAATGTCGTAAAGTAAATCTCGTAGATATCGCTCGCGTCGATCACTCGGGTACGTTTGATGGGCGATCTGAATTTCAGCCGTGTTATATAGAACGCGGCTAGACGGTAATTAAGCTTAATTGCTTGCCTAGACATATCCCAGGACTGGCGATCGACCGGGATGCTGGTACCTGGACTGCCAGATATGCAAGCAGCAGCGTGTCACCTTCCCACCGACGACCGTTAATTGACGATCGTTAATCACCTAGTAATCGATAAGCAACGTGTCAGATGGACGCATCCCCTGGAACTGTCGTCAGCTAGGGTGACCCTTGTACCTGAACTGCCAGAGAAGCCCCTTGTCAGACGTATATTTGCTACAATAAATTATCGAAGCACGTCTTTTCCTGCTGCCTGCCTAATAACCGATAAACAACGTGTCAGACGGACGCATTCCAGAGACTGTCGTACCTAAACTGCCAGAGAGGCCACGTGTCAGACGTGATTTTGTTAAAATAAATTATTGAAGCACAGTGGGTGTGGTTGACAGTTCATAAAAAAATAATGCCAACAGCTATCATATAATTTTGTAGCGGACTTGGAAGGTCTTTAAATTCTGCATGAATACGTACAGAATTGCTTTGATTTGATTAAAAGAAAATATCGAAGCATGGTTTTTTCCTCTCTCTGCGCCGAACCGGGCAGCAGTTACTGTGGGCTTCTACCGCAAGACGCTATAGTGGGTATGGTTGACAATTCATTAAAAAATAATGCGAGCATTTATCGTAAAATTTTATATCTCGTTTAAAAGCTCTTTAAAATCCCCATCTACACGTATAAAATTGAAGTGATTTTACTAAAATAAATTATCGAAGCTCGGCTTTTCCTGCTCTCTGTGCCGCACCGGGCAGCAGTTAGTGTGGGCTTCTACCGTAAGACGCTATACCAAGTATGGTTGAAAATTCATTAAAAAATAATGCGAGCATCTATCGTAAAACTTTGTATCTCCTTTAAAAGCTCTTTAAATTCCCTATCGACATATATGAAATTGTAGTGATTTTATTAAAATAAATTATCGAAGCATGGCTTTGCCTGCTCTCTGCGCCGAACCGGGCCGCTAAAGTACGGGCTTCTCCCAGCAGATTTGACAGTTTTGTAGCAGAAACCGCCGTACCAAATTTATTTCTGGCCAGATATTCATATGTTTTGGTTAGATCGAATCAGAATAAAATTCCGTACCAGATGACACAAAGCTGCTACTGCACAATAAAGATATAAATTTCAAGCCTCCGGTTTACGTCAGCAAATGCCAGCGTGGGCAGCAGAAAGCAGAGCAGATTTTAGCAGACGGAGCAGAAAAACCTGAAAAAAAGTAGTTATTGTGCAATTCCTAAATTTTATTGAACAGATGGATTGAGAATGAAATTATCTACAATGCAGTGTCAAATCTGCTCCAGTTTTGATAACTAAAAACATCAAGCCGGAGAGCAGAAGCCGAACTCGGCGGCGAGCTTGTGAGCTTCTCCGGCAGATTGGGTTAAGCTGTTGAGCTTGACTCTAGTCCGACTCTGTGAAGAGACATGAGAGGTGTAGCATAAGTGGGAGCGCAAGCGCCGGTGAAATACCACTACTCTTATCGTTTCTTTACTTATTCAGTGAAGCGGAGTCGGGGCCGCACGGCCCTCGTTTCTGGTGTCGAAGCGCCGTCGGACCGTCGCCACGTGCGGCGGCCTGGCGCGATCCGCTCTGAAGACAGTG
>Ga0209671_1003243_pt1 | contig 15499 bp, 7 predicted proteins | sample WorMetHERISLAND2_2_FD_187401 | JGI IMG/M metagenome (GOLD analysis project Ga0209671, IMG submission 187401) | Marine gutless worms symbiont microbial communities from Max Planck institute for Marine Microbiology, Germany - Olavius geniculatus... | ecosystem: Host-associated > Annelida >...
TGAAGCGCTTCCTTGAGTTTGGCGCTTGTTTTCAGCTTTGTTTTAAGCTTGCAGTAAGCCTCCAACATTGCACCCCATACGCGATAGTCCATTGGGTTTATATTCGACGAATTTGGTCTTTTGTGATAATATCTGGACAGCTGGCCCGCAACCAGTTTTGTGCGCTGCGCGGCGTTGTGCGCTGTGTGTGCTGACGAGCCCGAAGCGCCGTCCTACTGGAAGATGAATCCGGTGCGCGGACGGCAATTGCTTTAAAGGAACGATAGTTTAGTGATAATTTATAAACAATACAAATTGCTGTTTATCAAACGTCACAGTGACGTCATCGGCAGTAACGTGTAACCAGTTTTTTGAAAATTAAATAGCATTTTTAGCATGATCATTTTTGAATGCCGAAAAATCGATAGGCGGTCATGTTAAAAAATCTATAACTTCGTCGTTTTTCAACAGAATCACATTTTACTTGGCTGTTAGATGTAGAACGTTTCAGTAAATAAAGCTATAAAATTTCGTATTAAAATCCCAAACGGTTGCTGAGAAAACAGCGAAAAAATTTAGGGGTCCACTTTTTTCTGCCGCACCCTGTAGTGTGAATGCCGCTTTATTGACAAACGCAACAGACATCGTTAGATCTATATCTGAATGCGCAGTAAAAATTGACTATACACTATGAGGCATAAAAACACACCAAATTTTATCGATTATAGCTTGAAGGCGGGTTATCGGATTTTAATAATTTTTGGTACGACTATTCCTGAAACAACTTGCCATCAAACGGTTATTCAAGTTTCCACTTCGCCCAACATATGCTTCTGCACTACCTGGGGAAATCAAAACACATGATATCGGTGTAATAATGAACAAAAAACGTCAAAAACCATCCGTTACATTACTGATAGTAAATTATAGAAGGATAACGAGATTCTAATAGTTTTTGGTATAAACATTTCTGACATAACTGGCCATCAAATGGCCGTTCAAATTCCCAGCGGGTCCGGTTCCTGCCACAAATCACTAGTACTAACGCTAACGATGAAGAGGGTAAACTTTGGCTGCAAAATTGTAGGCCTATACAGAAAGCTATATAATTTTATTAACGTAGTTGAGCAGTCAGTTGAACGATGTGTGTGGCCTAGCGCGCGTGACGCACGAAAAGCACCTGCTTCGGCTCTGATCAAAGGCCGCATGGAATCGAGTCTTCAGACAGGTCGTCACTACAGTTGAACACAGACAGACTCACGCTGACTTTATCGGCGTCTTAACTGACGCCGCCGCTGAGTTCGACCGTTTGTCTGTATAAACTTCGGAGGTCCGACACGTCCGGCTTGGTCGAAATTGCGCCGAATAACGGCGCCGAATTTATTGCCCGCACTCACTCACTCACGCTGCGTAGTACGAGCGACGTGCCATAAAGTTGACGGCATGCGAAGAGCCGTTTGATGTTGAAATGGCTTTGTGACAGACAGCTAGGCAGACGCTGATAAATTGCTCTTGTCGGCAACGAGCGCCATCGCCTCTGTCGACTCGTTGTCTGCATCGCGCAGTCTCTGCAGCATGTCGACCGTGTTCAGTGCTGAAGGTGCTTGCTGTTACCGACATGTTAACAAGCCATTTACAAACGATGAATAGGCCTTATCTGCCATTCAGTCACGCTGGTGTATACCGTATATAACTCAGTAGGTAGACGATTTATATAGCGCGTTAACTGTAAGAAAAATCGCGACAACGAAAAGTAATAATGTTTGGGATGGCGTTTAAAATGAACGGAGAGTGATTGCTGGTTTTAAAATAGTTCGGAAGAGCGCTCCAAGTATGGATAATTTCATTAATTTGTTCAGCATTTAGCACTCTTACTACGATGACTGGGACGTAACTTTGCACGTGGAAGGAATTAGTGTTTAGGCTTTAGGGTTACGGGCTGTAACTCAGGGTTAAAGCCAATTTTATAGTTAGGAAACCGCAACCGCAACCGTAACCTACCGGAAAAGAAATGGAGTTACATCGTAAGTAAACCAAGACCACTTTTTGCATTCTTACAACTGATATACCTATAGACTGTTTGTCTATAGGAGTTGTGTCATATGTTAATGCCCTTGAAATCTGGCAGGGCGGACATAAAATTATTAATAACAATTAAAGTAAAAATTTTGTACTATAGTGCCTTCTACGACACCAAAAATCTTGACAATTAAACATATGCAATATAAATCCACAATAAAACTCGAAACTTAATATTAAATAGCAGTACTACAGGGTGTGCCAAAAATGACACAACTGGTTTTTCGTCAGAACTTCGTCAAATCTGCACCAAATTTGATAATTTTTGGCATACGGATAGCCAAGACGACAGAATTATGTAAGTTATACTCATTGTCCACTTCACTTGATTTATGTCAACGCACTACCGTGTAAAACGCAGATGTTCCAAAATCCAAATTGTTACATTACCCGGTGATTATCAGTATCAGATTGCTCACATTTTTATTACCAATTTGTCACAAATAGCCATGTGATGTCATAATTGTGTGGTATTAAATATTTTACGCTAAAAGTAGCAGACAACAAAATAACTAATTGATGAGCTCAAAACACATTTTATTCATTTTATCCATGAATGAGTGCTGTGCATTTTGATCAGTTGATCGTTAATGCCGCTGTCAGCCGTGGCGTCACGTCTTAAGCCACAGTGTATACTTTGGGCATAAATTCTGATAATTTAAAAGCAAGTTGTTACACAAACTTACAATTCTGCTGAATAAATCACATTTTAGTTTATTGTGTTTTAATTAAGTCGTTAGAACTTTTACGGTGACAACAATTTAGCATTACGCAACAATTTGGGGTATCTGCGTTTTACACAGTAGTGTGTTGACATAAATTATTTGAAATAGACAGTGAGTATATCTTACATAATTCTATCGTCTTGGCTATCCGTTTGTCAAGAATTATCAAGTTTAATGCAGATTTGACAAAGTTCTGACAAAAACAAGTTGGGTCATTTTTTTGGCACACCCTGTGAATTCTAAATACTCCACAGACCATATGAAACTATAAAGTTTTAAAAAGCTGTTAAATTTTTTAGCCCTAGAAAAGGTCTATATGCCGTTATTCACTATAAGCCTACATTCATCCAATAGAAGTGAAAATTATCGTTAACTTAAATACGACGTAGGTTAGGTTTATGTTATAGCAGATGTCGTACGTCGACTCGAGACTATGCATATTTAACGGTAGGCCTAACTAGCCAGGAGGACGTTTGCTTAACATTGAGTCCAATTTTATCGAACCTTGTTCCACGTACTTGGACGGATAACAGGTGCGGTTTGAGTGGATTTATGATCGGTAAAACATGCACTGCGCGTTCAATGAGCGGCAAAGCTGCAGATCAAAGGAAGATCAAAGCAGCAGAGACCGCTTGATGAGCGGTTGGTAATTTTAAGATTTCATTAGCTGGTCACAACCTCGCGTACGTACGCCAGCCAGTTTTACGATCGACATATAGAAGGCATGTGTGACATGTCAAATGCGACTGGACCATGAATAGGTTCATCAAATGGATGATACACACGCAGCACATGGCATGTTGTCGTTACCTAGAATTCATTGCATCCAAGATCTGATTTTACATTTTTCCAGTATTTTTGTTGTTATTAGAACTAATTTTATTGAGTTTATTAACAAGACAGTAATTGAGAAAACTACACAAAGTGAAAAATGTTTGCACAATGCAACAATTGAGGATTTTAATAATGTTATGAAATATAAAATTTTAATATCTAACTTTACATGAATTGACAAAATTTAATTTCGATTATAAACTACACAATAGTAATCGTCAAAAACTGCAAATAAATGTTCCCATTTGTCGCTTTTTGCAGTTTATAAAGTTTGTATTTGCACTAACACATACACTGGTGGTCTAGAAAAAGGTTGGCAACTGGTGCTTTTCGAAATTTCAACTGTCTATCACCTATATAATGTGGAAAGGGTTTATGCCATAAGGGGTTTCGTGTTACGCATGTAATCCGGATTACTTTCCACGAGAAACGTTTGCTCTCTACCGAGATAGATTTCGTCGCGGTCTGTGTCAGAGCAGAGGGCTTTTGTTCGGGGGCTTACGTCCGACAATCACAGACTTCCAACTATGTGAATGATGGAAGTCCACTTGGAGGCTATATACCTTCCACTCAATTGCGCATCCCAGCCGAACGTTAAGCTGACAGGTTTATGTCGTCCAAGAAGACGCAAAGAACGACCAAATTGTCGCAGACTGCAGGACACTGGACTAGATAGTCAGTTGAGATGTAGATAGCAAACGAAGTACGAACGAACGGTCGCGGCATCAATTACCGATAAGCGCGCCGACGACGATGCATGACAGATCTCAATTTGGCCCGAACGATAATGTGTCTCGCGGGCCACATCCGTCTGGCTGCAGTGTCGGACGAACAGTCATTGAGCCGGGGAGCTGGCTGGCGTCGTGACGTTGTCGCAGCTTGTCACGAGCTCTCGCCAGTGTGAGTCGGCTCGTCGCAGAGTCAGTCCGGTATAGGTCTTGTCGCCGGCGTCAGCGACTGAACAAGCACGGGGCAGTAGTCATGCACGTCGTGTCGTCCGTCACATTGCTCGTCTGCAGCACGCTAAGTATACAGCGTGCGGCCAAAAGATCCCTCAAAGTTTTTTGTCGTTTACTGAGCAACCGATTGGAAATTTAGTGCGAAGTTTTACGTACTTGTTACGTGTTTTATTACGTGCGACAGCATGTAATGCTTCTCGCGTCTTAGCCATCGTCGAGGTGTCTGTCCGTTTGTTCGTCCGTCTTGTCCGTTCGTCACACCCTGGCACTGTATCAAAACGGCGACACTTAGAATTACGAAATCTTTACTGTGGGCTGCCCCAAGGACTCTAGCTTTTAGTGACAAAATTTCGTGCTACTGGGTTATGGGGTTCCTCTCGAACGATGGCGTCAAAGTGGAGTACCCCCAGCTAAAAAAAGTTATTTTGCCATTATTAGCTCTTACAGTGTGAAAATGGTTGCAGATAGTACAGACTTGCTGCATATCATAACAAGCACTGGTGACGTGCTTTTCAGATTTGTCAACATCGATGACCTTAAACGATTTTGAACCTGCAAAAGAGGGGTTTAGGTAAATTTTTGACAATTTTTGGCTGCAGCGCACATTTCAACTGCGAATTGCGACGAAACGACTGGAGATAGACCAAAACAACCTGCATGCACAATTTTCAGCATAGAACGTAGATTTTAGCTGTGTTATGTCCCGACCTTCTAGGTTCAAGAAGGCTTGCGCAGTCGGGCGTCAAATACGGCTACCCCCCTAAAAATGATTATTTTACCGCTTTAGCGTGAGAACAGTTGCAGATCGACGCAGATATACTGCTTATCATAACAAACACTAGTAACGAGCTTTTGAATGGTGTCAACGTCGATAACTTTGAATAACCTTGAACTTGCAAAATAGGGGGCTTTAATGTTTTTTTGCAATTTTCGGCTGTGGTGCACAATTTCTAAGTAAATTGCGCCGACATGGCTTTAGATAGAGACAACCTGTAAACAGCAACTGCTAAGGCTGTCGCGCGTCTCATGAGCTTTGCTCAAATTACTTGTAAATACATGTACTCGTGCAACAGTGCTAAAAATTATGCCATTATTTCTGACTACGACAAAGTTATGTACAGTACCAATATTTTCTGTAACCACATCGCCATTTCTCACGTTCACGAGCAGCAAAATGTGTGGAGCCTACAACGAAAAACGCACAATGTTTGCGTCACAGAAGAAATACATAGTCATTCGAGCATCATAATAAACAATTTGAAAACGCTAATTGTCCATCGCCGGTTTTCACACATGCATTTAATGTCTTAGTGAAGTTTTCAACACCTTTATCGATCGCAAGTTCTCCCAGATCACCTGCAGTGCACCTAATTGAGCTTAGCGACGGATTTCAGTTTTGGTGAGAAATTGTCAGTAAATACGCCAAAAATTTAAAGAAAAGACTTTACAGACTTTGTTTGTAAAAAAACATTTAGCTTGATGTCAGGGGCAACAAGATATGCCAGTTTTAACGCGTGTTAACTCGTTACAGCATTAAGTTTTTGAATGTGCAAAATCACGATGTTGTATCGCAAACATTATGTGTAACTTTGCAATAGTAGAAGAGCATCAAATACCGCTTGGCCTGTTTATAGAGTTATGAACATCATGAACATTAAACGTTATTAAATATTTTACCACGCATTAGCAGTGTCGCTACACTACCTTGTGAAATAGGCCGTATAAATGCCACGACGCCATAAGTTTCATGATACCTTTGGGCAATCTTCAACGGCCTACTAATTCATTCGTGTGCAAAAAAAAAGAAAAGTGGAGGTGACAAATCGTGATGCAGCTTTGACAGCATTCTGACAAGTTGTCAGCGCGGGCGTTGCAGACGACGACGAGCAAAAACGTCATCGTAACGAACGACAAGTGGCAGCGGGAAAAAGCGACGACGGACGGACGGACGGACAGACGGCTTGAAGGCTGCCTGCCTGGCTGCCAGTCAACAAGCTCAGCGGCTTCGCTCGCCACACCACACGTACGCTACGTCGGGCGTCATGTCATGTCATGTACGATGACGTGAATTACGTGACGACGTCACGCAATAATTCGCTGCTGTCAAACACTGCAGTCGCCAGTCGGCGCCACCGTCTAGCTCAGTCCACGCCACCAGCCTCTGCAGCAGCAGCCGCTCTCTTCCTCTGACAGTTACTCGGCAGGCACAGCAAGCATCTGCGACGTACATGCTGCCACATCTCCTATCATCGTCATACGTAATATCATATTCATCTATTCTTTATTCACCGAAATATGTATAATGTCAGATAAAACGAAGAAAATAGCCACATAAATAGACATACATGACATGCATGTACAGCATACATGTAAAACGTTTTTTTACTTTTTTTACTTTGGCCATGTTTTTAACGTTTTTTAACGTTTTTTTTAAAAAAAATTTCAACGTTTTTATTGCATCGAAAATCTTATCAAAAACTTCCATTTGCACTTTTGGAACCACGGCAACGAATTAACAGGTCATAATGACGGTAGATTGCTTACTTAGTCAAAATATACTGAATAAAAAGTTGTTTTGTCTAGTATATTTAATTAGTTTAGTGCTATAGTTTTATGATCACACGGTTGAATTAAAATTAAACAAAGTTTTCTTTATTTTAAAGTACAGTTCCATGTGATATTGCACCTACAGCATTAGGCATTAGGCAAGATGTTAAACAAATTATGGCCAACCTTTTTATTCAACGTTTTTAAACGTTTTTAAAAATTTTTGTCACGTTTTTTCTTTTAAAAAGGTTTTTAAAATATTTTTCTTGAAACGTTTTTACATCTATGATGTACAGTACAGAGACACAACGTGCAGTGGTAGCCTAAAGCAGTGGCATCGTCAAGTAGGGGGGGCAACTGCTTACCTCCTCCTAAATTTTAGCTTGTTCGAAAATTTGAAAACCCTAATCACGTATTACAGACATTTCGGTTATTAACACGAACGTTTGTTTTTATTATCATAAACGTTTGCGGCTTCTACAATAGTCATTGTTCGTACAGCTCACGATGCCGTAAATCAGTTACTTATTGCAATATTAATTACTGCAGGTTAAGTAATGGCGTTGTGGCCTGCAGTAAATTGGTGCTCGGTGACGATCATAATGGCGGTGGCAGACAGAGTGATACAATGGCTGGCCGAGGCAAGATGGCGTCGCCGCATCACCCCACAGTGCTGCAGTGCATGCAGCCGCTACAATATAAGTCATAAGTCACCGAGACACGAACGCTCCTCCTAGCACATCCATCTGCACGCGGCGCCATTGTTTGCCGGCGGTCGTCGCTCGCAACGAATTAGACGTTAATATTTCACGCAGACAGACCAGCATAATATGCTGCTGCAGTCCAGCTGGCGTCACAACATCACATGACGTCATCCCCAGGTCGCTGCCCGGATGCAGAAGCTAAGTGCATGTGTAACGGCAGTCTTCAGATTTACAGCGATTCCAAATCTTCATAGCTAACTAAAACCACCAGTGATAACAATCACTGATTCACTAAAAGATAGTTAGTTATTCTTTCAAAAATAAAGACTTTTCGCTGCTTGTCATAAAAAAAACTAAGATCCCAATCTTCTGCGGCAGTCTCTATCGCAACAACAATGTAGTTCTGGTATTTCTTCTATACGCTACATGATGCAGTGTTTTGCACTTACTGTTCCTCGATAAAAAGATTTCGTTCTAAAATTTAAGAGTCGCGTTAATCTGGCGTAACAATCTCAAGTTACGCAAGTCCCTAAATCGTTTCTTCATGTTGTAGAGAAAGCGCGATAGATCTTGATAGGAGAAAAAGAACTGCATCAGATTCGGATCGCTTGGACGGCAGATGTCGTCTTTTACAAGAAAAAACAGTTTGTTTTGCTATTGCCATTGAGTCAGCGAAAATGGTGGAAATATGGAGAGACGTAAACGACAGTATGCAACCATCTTTAGGCCCATGCGATAGTTTTGACATAATATTTTGGCTTTGAGTTACCGAGTGAGCTTCTCTGTAAGCGCACAGAGAAGTTATCGCGCAAGCTTAACGTTAATTTGTAATGTTCAATTGTCTGATTTGTGTGTACTTTCCCGGATAATTCTTTCTACTAATTATTATTAATTATTATTATTTATGCATTTTATCTAATCGTTATTAATTACTATTATTTATGTAGTTCCTAATTTTTCATCCATTTTTCTTTCTTTTTTGTTGTGCTACCAATGTTGATAAATAAAAGATTGTCATAATTTTGCTTTGAATGGGTCGCACGTATCTGCATTTTGTCAATTTCCGTTTGCCTCGTTTTAAAGGCATCACAGAAAGTATTAGCAGTATCGGCTATTGCGACGGATGTGCCGCTGCGTGGTCTGTTCGTCCATTGGAGTATTGGGACAATAATTAGTTTAATCGGTGACTCATATTTTTGTACTATTTTGATGGATAGAAAGTACATCTATAGGGGGGCGCTAAAATCGCGAGACCTGACTTTGCGGCACCATATAGCAAGGGTGGAAGACTTATGCACATATCTGGTGCCGCGTTGTCAGGTCTCGCGATGTCCAGCCTTGCTATATGGTGCCACGTTGTCCAATTCCGCGATGTCAGTCCCCACAATTTTGATGGTCTCGCGATGTCAGGTCTCGCGATTTCAGTCGCCCCATCTATAGTTACAGGCTGATAATTGTCGGTGCAAAAGGCTGCGTGACATTATTGCGGCATTTTACTGCGCGATATCTGACGACCACAGTCTTCGAGCAGAACACTGCAGAAACGACGAAAGACAGCAGCGCTGACTAGCCTATAGTGTCCAGCAAAGTACGAGTTATTGGTGCTTTGCGTCGCCGCGTGGCACCGACTCATCAGACGACTGCAGGCTATCAGCGCGGTGTGATCTCTCTCACGGCTTTCGCGTCGGAGCTGTCGTCGAAATTTATCTTGACGTCGGTAATCCGTCCATCTGTCAGTGGCCATTCTCTGAGGACGGCGCGCGGGGCAGCAGTGGCACGAGGTTGTCGACATGGACACGTGTCACGCCTCATAAGCACGAGCCAGCAGCTGCGAGGCTGCCGTTCGCTTCGCATCATCCACTCATTGACGACCACGTAACGATCCTCCTGCACTGCAGTCCACTCCATTCCATTCCATTCCAGCAGTCCGTGCGCCCGGATTGCTGGTCGGGCGCCGGGCGGCGTCAACGCTGACGAATGTCGACAGGCCGAGGCCGAGCTGAGGCCTGGGCCGAGGCCGAGGGTTGCCTTCCATGCAGTCGATGCCCGCACGTCATATACCACGTTTCATCCGGCGTTACTGAACGAATATGTCGACGTCGACGACCGACTGACCGCTACACGGTCCCTGGTGTCTGGTTCCGACGCCTCTATGACAAATAGTGGCCGATAAAGCCAGCACGACCAGCGCCGCTGCTGCCGCTGCCGGATGTTGAATAATTGCACGGCGCTTGACAATCGATCAGACTACCGATATCGTAGCAAACGCTGCCGCCGAGCGACCGACCGACCGAGCGACGGCGCGCTTCCTACGGGACGAATTGAAGTCCGTCGCGGCTCCAGCGCCTGCCGCAATAAAAATTTGATTGATTGCAAGAGAAGCATTTCTGTGCGTCCGCATTTAATTTGCCGACGTTTGTCGGGCAGCGGTGGTGGCCGGCGGCAGTACGGGTGGTCGTCTACAAACAGTGCGTGCAGCATGGTTCGACGATCAGCGCGTTGTATATAGTCGCTTGCCACGCGAGCCGGCAATCACTATACGACGTGACCAACTCGACGCCTTTTCGTGACGAACGCGCCACACATCTAGCAGACTGCAGTCAGTCAGCCTGTGTGTGTTGTTTGATCGGCCGACGCCTCACCACCACCGATCAACGCTGTACGACGTTCTATAACGAGCTTTGTTGTTTGCGTTGGATGGCTGACGACAAAGTACCCCCTCCCACTTGGTCGACTGCCCTATATTTGCAACCACAACCGATGACCCTTGTCGTGTGACTTGTGTCGTCTTAGTTATTTTCAACATGGTGACTATTCGTCCGGCGGCCGTACAAATAGCCTGTAGGCTATTTATCTGGTGAATCGAAAATGAGGCTGAGTGATAGAGTCAATTGAAATCGCTAGGCGGCGGCAACAGTGTCGGTCGTTATCATCAGCGTTGTGCGTAGTCACTACATAGCGTTAATATTACACTTTAGCGTTAAGGGTTTAAAGTTTAATCTTAAGGTTAGGGTTAGCGTATTTCAGAGATTTATGTGACGATAGTGCACACCCAAAGTGAGTGTGTAACATTGGTGATGAATTCGAGGCTGCTGGAGGCAAGAACTAGATTTGGCGACTGGCGATACCCGTGATTCCTTATAGTTAGTTCTAGGGTTGATGTTGCCAGTTTTGATCGGCTGCCGTCGTGTCCCGTCGTGTCTCTTCCGAAAGTTGCTGTACAAGGCTGTACAAGAATGTATAAAAGTTCTGGGTTTCTTTGCATGTTTACTGCTCATCGTTCATCTTCGCGCCGCATTCGTGGACTTTACTCAGCAGCTGAGTGACGTCATTTTCGTCTCTTTTATACGACTGCAGCTTCAGCACCAGGATTTACCCCAGCTCGCCAGCACGACGTACGTGACTTTGTGACATTACGTCAGGATTAGGGTCCGGATGAACCGGAGATGTCGGCCGGTGATTAGCAGGATGCGAGTAGGCCTGGGACGTGTGATCTGGTCGCGGTCCGCTGGATATCGGTCGGAACTCGGATTAAACGCGCGCGCGTTCGTCGTTTTCGTCTACGATTCCACGGGGACCTGCCGACGTTGACGAAAGAAGAACAAGAGGGATTTATTCTGACACCGCGCACGTCACGCATCGCAGCCTGTCACCGACCTCAGCGGTCGCGACACCGTCGGAAATGACCGTGTATAGTACTGCACTAAAATCTTGGACATTGACAAGCTTATAAGTAAGGTTAATTACAAGCATGTAAAGCCGAAAACAATGGTATTATTGTTGGGATATGTGTCCTAAAACTTGTTATTTAAGAATAATTATCTTGTTAATTGTTTTCTCAAAATCGTCTATAAGGTTGATGTTGTGTGTCACTTAACTAAGTTTACTGTTTTGTTTTGTTTTTCTGTTTTGTTTTGCAGTATCAAAATTTTGAAAATAGGCTTACAATTATAAAATTAAGAATATAAATATGAAACGTGCGACAACAGAACATAGTCGGTTCAAAAACAGTATGGAAAAATCATAGTACCGTAATTATGCCTATGTTTAGCACATTCATCTAAAATTAGCCTAAGTTGTTGGTATATATGCTTCTGGGTTAGCGTCATTAGTCTAGTGTTGGATAAGTGTCAAAAATTCTACTTGAGTAGAAGTAGAAGTAGTGACCTTAAAAATCTACTTAAGTAAAAGAGTAGAAGTAGCCAAAAATAAAACTACTTAAGTAGAAGTAAAAAAAATTCTACTTAAGTAGAAAGTAGTCAATCTTTGAAAACTTAACAATGTGTTTTAGTGTTGAATCAATAACCTGTATGCTTTCTGCCTATTCACCCTAGCGTGTATAGCCTGTATAGGAACTTTTTTAGGCCTATATAAGCTTTAGGAAAAAAGTTTATACAAAATACTGTCAAAAATAAAACGTTCATTCAGCAGTTCAATTCAACAGTTTTTACTGAAGCAAAAATCAAACATTATTGACATGCAACTGACTTTAGACTTGAAGCCATTCAGTTAAACGAATGTTGACTGCTTTTTCTGTCTGCGAACTGTATAAATATTATCTGCATCTGGAAATTTTTTAGTCGCATTTGTGTAAGTACCAAGTTTCATAAATGTTATAAAAGTTATTACTTTTGTCTCGCCAGTTTTCTAACGTTTTTTAAAAAAAATTTTAACTGTTTATTGAAAAAAAATATCAAGAGCTACGGAGAGCATTTTTGAAACCACCGAAACGAATTAATGTAGTGGTAGTTTACTAAGTATGGTGGTACTTGGTTTTATGACCACACGGTTGAATTGAAATTGAATAAGTTTTCTCTCTCTTTAATTTTAGCCATTCTGCACCTACAGCATTAAGCAAAAAATTGGACAAATTAAGGCTAACGTTTTTTTTATTCAAGGTTTTAATTTTTTTAATTTCTCAAACGTTTGAACATATATGCCAATTTTGTGCTCAAGTTTTACCTTAAACACAATTTTACAGCTTATCTGACATAAAATACAGTTTTTGCATTTAAAAAGACGGAAAATACTCAAATTAGGAAGAATTAAAATAACTACAAATTTTTAATTCAGAAACTCAAACTTTGCTTTACAGAATTTACGCATCCACTGTATACATGCACAATGCAGTTTTCATAGGCTGAAATGCTGGAAGGCTTGAGCAATTAAATTTCGTGGTTATAGTCAGGGTTATTTTAGTTCACGGTACGTGTAGAGTTATACTGGTACTGGTCACTTACCTGTCATTTTACCTCCACTTATCTCCAGTAGGAAAATAAGATATAAACTTTGTTTAATAGTTTCAGTACTTCTGTGCAAAATTTATATGGTGACGCCTAATGCTTATATTAAACAGTCAAAATGAGTGTTACAGTAATGTTTTAAATGTCAAGATACTACATAAGTACATTAGGATGCAACAACATCTTAAGGAGCTTGGATACTATCAGATAAAAATAAAATATTTAAAAAATACCTTGACGTGTTTTTAGTGTATTGCAATAGTTGATGACATAACTACATTGGGAGAAAAAAACTACTTTTTGTAACGAAAAGTAGAAAGTAGCTCAAAAATCTACTTAAGAAAAAGTAGAAAGCAGCCTGAAAAAACTACTTAAGTAGAAGTAGAAAGTAATACTTCTACTTAAGTAGAGTAACGAAGTAGAATTACTTCGTTACTATCCAACACCGTTAGGCCTAATCTACACGCACTGGTTTCGTTTTTGAGGCATTGTGTAGACAGCTTTATACTATTGCGATTGAACGCTATAAAATTTCCCAGTTGGCAGCTTGAACTTGTGTGGCAGCGTGATCGATTTTCACAGAGTCGATGAAAAACGTTATAGGGTGTTTACACGATCCAGCAAACGTCCAGCATTAGCACTTGTATTTTGAATACATTTGCCGGAATTTTGCTGACGTTTGCTGGATCGTGTAAACACTCCATTACTGGTACGTAGAAATACACTGAGTGTTGCTGTACGTCAGGTATGGGTCCTACAGTAGGCCTACGATTTAAACAACTCAAACCGAATTAAACCTGACACATTTATCTGCAAAACAGACTCAGTCTTCGGTTAGAACTGCAGTATTGCTTAAACTAGGTAATTATATTTAGCACATTTTAGGCGATATAAAAGTGAAGTCATGGCGCAAAAAAATGTGCCAAAATACGCCACACTCACTGTCGATCAAGCGCTTCAGTGGACGGATAATCTACGCAGCTCTGGTATACACATGACTTGTATGTGACGGTTGCGTGCTGCTGGGCAAAGGGTTTGCCGTTGAGCCGGTCGAGAATTGATCGGACTGGACAGCGCAATACGTCATCATCAGACACGCGACTTGATTTCAAACGCATCCATTACGACGACGAGCTGTTCGTTCTCATTAGCTCTACACAGCCGCCGATCGACCACAGATGGCTTGGCGAGCTGGGTCCCTTGCCACCCGCCCTACGTGCCTCTGACGACCCTCTCGACGTGTGTCTCCCGCCCGCTCTCTCACCATCTTCCACGCCGCGTTTGTTCGACGTCTGACCAGGCGCGCGTCAAAGTCGGCACTTAGCACTGACGTACCGAACACGCTCGAATTAAGATGAAAGCATCTCTGAGAGCACGCAGCAGCAGCGAAGACGATCCGTAGACCGTCGACGACTAGAGAACTCTCGGCCTAGAACGGAGACTGCTTCACGTATAGGCTACCACTGGACTTCACAGACTTCAGTCGAGTCGACTAAAACCAAACCAGTAAGCTTATTAATTCTAATTATTCCATCGCAAACACCACTTAAGACTGACTTAGTGGCGATGCAGGATTTTAGCAAGTACGGACTGAAGATTCGATGAGGGGTCTTCGAGCAGAAACCCACATGTTAAACGGTTTTTATTTCCTATCTGTTAGCCAACGTTGCGTCCAGTTTTGCGCGGAAGAGGGTCGGTTTGCTTTTTTTCTGAATCTGTCAGTCGCACAGATCGACAGACCGTAAAAACCGCGCGTTGCAATAGTGAGCACTCGCCACTTGGCTAGCGACATGACGCTGCGGTTTGAATTATGACAGCGACAAAAGCGCTTGTCGCGCAGTCGACGCTTTAGCTGGTTGACTGCGCCTGTTGTCATAAAGTTGTAGCTGCAGCTATGGGCGCGTCGCCGTAATGCAGTCATAATCCTGGCAGACAGACCGACAGACGGACAGTCAGAGGGAACAGTTGAATTGACAGCTGTGCGTTGTGGCTGTCAGCGGCAATCATAGTACAGTCGACACCGCAGCCTGTCAGTCACTCGACCACCACGAGCAGGTGCTTCTGTCACTACGCCTATTGAATATTCATCACGTCTGCTGCCTCCTTACAAAAAATAGGCCTGCCCATTACTTTTCTTCCATAATGATGGATTTTTGTGCGTATTCAGCTGTATAATAGTCGTCAATCCCGTAATAAATGACATTATGATCTTACGTGGTGTGCAAATGTTGGCAAAGCAGTGTATAGAGTAACAACCTTGCCAGACTAATACCGAGAGGCCGGAACTCAGTACTCGAAAAGCTTACAGCGCTCCCATAGAATCCAAATGGCTAGAGCTTTGCAAATTCGCCCCCCCCCTTCCAAAAACCCAACCCCCTATCGGCTTCGGTCTTTATTTTCGCCCCTCGGGCATCAGAGATCCATATTGG
>Ga0209671_1003244_pt1 | contig 15497 bp, 9 predicted proteins | sample WorMetHERISLAND2_2_FD_187401 | JGI IMG/M metagenome (GOLD analysis project Ga0209671, IMG submission 187401) | Marine gutless worms symbiont microbial communities from Max Planck institute for Marine Microbiology, Germany - Olavius geniculatus... | ecosystem: Host-associated > Annelida >...
ACAATTCCTACTTTTAGGCCTACCACTGTAAAAGGGGGAATTACGACCGGGGGGAAGAATGTCCTAGGGGGAATCGTGACCGGGGGGAAGAATGTCCGGGGGGAAGAATGTCCGGACACCATCCGTTACACAGTGACGACAGACAACAGACATCAACTCTTACCTTTAAGAGGTCGGCCGAAAAGTTAATATCAATTCGCTGCACGGCGTTAGATAGTTGGTCAGTTAGTTAATTAATTAAAATTAAACACAATTTTGTCACGTAGTCTACATGTTGCTTAACAGCTAGTCCATAGCAAAAGTACGGTAAAAGTAAACTGCATTTGCGCAGTTAAACTGCATTCACGCGATTGATGTGGGGCCTAATTTACTGCGCCCTGTGGAGTAGAGTTGAAGCGCTGAACATTAATCAACCAATCATGCATAATATCAGGCAGTTCAAGTGCACAGGTAAAGTACGGGCATACCCGTACCCGCGGGTACGGGTAGTACAGCGTCACGGGTACGGGCCAGTACGGGTAATTACGTCAGGTCGGGTAGGGTCGGGTAGCCGAAATGCCGTGCTGGCACATCTCTAATAGGCCTGCACAGACAGACATGGGACACCGGTCATTGCCCTCTGTGCCCCATGCCGAATGTGAATATTGCAAAGTCACGGCCAAGCTGTCCGTACGAACATTTTTTGCGACTGTTATCAAGTTTTGAGTCGACTCAAGGGTCAGACCTGTTGCTCATAGAACTCGACTCAGCGATGTTAGCAGCATTATCACAAGTTTCACTACTGCGTGCATGACGGCGCAGATGAGTTGTGGAGAGACGACACAGTCCACTGACTAAAGGTCTAAGAACGCAGGGATTTACGTAAATTTCTCATGCTTACAGAATGCATCGTCATTGAATTCATCCAAAAACAACCTGTTGAGATTCAGAAATCTGATAAGTCGGTTCATGGACACTGCTGTTCCGCGAGCCTAGAAGCTGGATTCTGGTTTTCTGGTGCGTGATGATTTGGTCAAGTGTCCAGTCTAGCGATTTGGTCCGTCATTTTCAAGGTCCTGGAACTGATTTTGCATTTTAGTTGCCCCAGTTGACGCAGTTCATTTTAGCTAATACAGCCGGAACCTAAGACAGCGCCGGGCGAGAATAGCCAAAAAACTGCGAAGAATTTTTCTCGAACAAAAACTGTATCCCGCTAGTGTGCAACAGGGCATGTCTACGTTGCTGCTTGGTGGCCATCTAGGACTAGTGAAGTTGTTAACGCGCCACTGCAAAATCCTGCGAACGCGAGTGCATGGCGTCGACGCGTATGGTTCTAAATTTTTAGTTTTGCGTTCAAGGCAAATGATAGAACTTCTTGGAGATGTCGTAAATCGTTCATCGAAGGTTTACGTCACCGACTGAAGTAAGGATCACGACGTTCGAGTTTAAAACCTGCAATTCGTACGAAGAAATTTTTAAAACAAGCTGTTAAACGGCATGCCTCGCACAGGTCACCCTCACAACTTGCCAACAGAATACTAAAATGTTTAAGTGGTTACGTACGCATTCATTCGCGCACCTGTGCACCCAAATTGCGAAAATATTTCCTGGGGAGTCGACTGTGCGGATCCGGCACAGGCGTGTACTTATGGGACCGTCCATGCAGATTAGATGACTCATACAATAAGCCTACATCCGAGCAATTAAACTGCTCGTATCAACAGCGTGTGCACATTACAGATTAGAACGTGCCGACATGAGCTGCTGACACTGGGATGCGAGCAATACTGGGCAGTACGGGCGAGATGCATCAACACCGTAGGCCTACACGTAGGGGGGCCTATGATCGACGCGCCTGAGTGTCGATGCAAATGACCACATCTCATCTCTTATCACGTCCGCTATCAGGGGACGCTATAGCAACAGACAACGCAGCAGCAGCAGCAGCAGCATGAATATAATTATTATTCTGTCCTGATGGACGACCCGCGTGTGTTTCTGTATAATTTTGTCGATCGGCTTTGTGCGACATTTAGCAGATGAATCTGCCGACACTTCGTTCATCATCGGCGTTTAACTTTTCTTATTCGTTGCCCTAAAATTTCACATTGTGCGTGCGTTTGTTCCATGCATTTCTGCGTCTGAACTAACAATTTTACTTATCGCGAATCGTTGTAGAATCGTAGAATGCAGTATGAAATTATGCCAGAAAAAATGCTAGGGATCTATTAACCACTGCAGTTTTGACACCAAGTTTTTGTTTGTTTGCTTGTTGTTCGACACGCATAAAACACGAAAAAGAAGTTTGTTTGATTAGTTTTGTGTTTCCATAATATGCTGGACAGGAAGTTTTATTCCAGAACAAAATTTTATTAGAAGAAAAATCGGTATAGCTAACTAAACTGAACTGAACTGAAATGGGACTTTAGTTCAGTTTACTTTAGTCGCGTCGTACACTTCTTTAGTCAGATTTGCAACAGTTTGATTACTAAGGAAGTTCGCACATGGTGCGATGAATGTTATAAAATAAAATATCTTGCGACAGTCGCCTTCGACTCCGTTTACTGTTTGTCGGTCACAGCGAAGCGCGGCGCTGCAAAAATGCGAAAAAGTTAATTTATTGTAGCGCAGGGGTTTGCATTGCCTGCGATATAACAGACTACAATGCTTTAATATTCCACGGTGTCGTACGATGTTTTAAGGTTTATAGTTGTTTTTTATTTTATGTTTCAAGTCGCCACTTGACAGTTAATAGAGCTGCTCCTGGTCCTATTGGCGCGTGTATTGATCGCGTCTATAGTCGGACATTATGCTTGCCGGCAAGCGACTACGTGTACGTGTGCTGGCATTGGCACGGTCACGTGGACACGAGAAGCAGGTGCTCCCGATGTAGTCGCTCTACATTCCTGTCACGGACCTAGCTGGCGCTACCGCGACGACTGTCGCCTTGCACTGCCGCCCGCCCGCCTCAGAGCGACTGACAACCTAATTCTTTATCAACGTCATCATCAGCATCCGCAGCAGCACCGTCATCATCTTACGTATTGTTTTCAACCATTACCGTGTATCTTTTATTCATTGGAACTATTTAAAAACAAACGAAAAAAACTTGACAAAGCAGCTCGTTCGGCAAACAGTAAAAAGATGAAATCAGACCCATTCCACATTGCATGTAATCAAGCACCTTTTTGAGAACGTGTTTTTCGATTTTGCTCAAATGAAAAAAAATTGTGAAATGTCACGTTGCATCTCGCATTTAGACAGAAGCGTTTTTTATAGATTGATTCAATTCCAATTGCGTTTTGGTGCATTCTGTCATTTCAATTCATGACATTTCGCAAGTGAAGCAGCAAACGAATCAAGTATTATACATAGGCTGCAGCGCCAATCTTCTGTCATCAGAGCAGATTGGTAAACGGATAAATCAGCGTACGCACTTCGCGAATAGCCGCAGCCGCTGCGCGAGAAGCAAAGCGCATAGTCACGCGTCAAAGTGAAGAGCGAGCAAGTTTATAGAAATCAGCCGCAGTACAGCAGCCTCTGCAGCAGCAACAGTAGCAGTAAGCAATGATGACAGAAGATTGGCGCGGCCGAACCGACGCTTCACGAGTCTGCTGTATATAGTCGCTGCTGTGCCAAGTACCGCACTCCGGTGAAAATAGTCGGCGGGCGGGTGGGGAGGTAGGCTTACATCCGTGGAGCTACTCCGAGGTACTTACTCACGGCGGGTGGACGGACGAACGGACAGAGGGCGTCGACGCGCGAGGTCAGGAATAGGTTGGCGAAGAGCGTACGGTACAGGTTGCCGGCGCGTCCGTCCGCTCAGACACGCTCAAACACACGGACACCTGTTATACTGCACGCCAGCCGCATTGCTGCTGCTGCTTCAAGCGCGTCCGGTTGGTCGGTCGGTCGGTGGTTTTGCGGTTTCGTTTCACGATCGTCTGTCTGTCTGTCTGTCTGTGTGTGGTCATGACTGCTGGCACGCTGCCGGTGGTCTCGTGGGACACAGTGCCAGCGCTGCTGCAGCTGCAGACTAGCGGTGTCTCTGCAGTCGTGACTTAGGCCTACGTGTCGCATTGTAGCAGACAACAGACGAACTGCATGCCGCAAGCTGTGCACTGCAGTCTCTGCACAGCTCTGTTCCGCTCAGTATGAAGTATAAAGTGAAGGCTATCACGAACGTGCTAAAGAAGGTTAACGCCATAATAGCCGTGCTAAATAATTCAGTTTTTAGACAGGAAGGTGTGATTAGAATGAATTTCGATTGTCGGTAGCGAGTTTCAGGCTGCAGAACCGGACGCGGAGAAGCAGCGTCGTTCGTATCGTGTCAGTCGAGAACGCAGGACTCTCAGGTCGGTCAAGGCGTGAACAAGACCGTAGAAAGGAGCGACCAAGACACTGTTGACATCTGGGTGCACATGTTTGTGAGGTACGACGGTGCAGCGCAACAGTGATACCACGTCTCAGCGGATAATTATATCGTCGACACGTGAAGTGGACGTTTCATCGTCGCGGCTGACGACCGCTGCCTTTTCTTTTTAACAGGTGCTCGTTGCCATGGCAACATGTATGCATATTACTGATGCGTTGTGTACACATATAGGGACTACTAGCAATAATTTATTTCACAATAGCAGTTTATTTAGCAGTCAAGAACGGAAACTTTCTCTCTCTCTCTCTCTCTACTAGACTAAGTCAGTTTCTCGCGTTGAAATATTCGATTTCGTTGATACAAATTTGTCCTCATTTCGGTTACAGTTAGGGCGCTATACAGGAGAATTCCTTCAGCGTCTGTAACCGGTAAGTAATGTCTTACGTGCCTGCTTGTATCGTCGCTATATCACTGAGACGCTAGGCTTATCACTTTGACTGCACCGTTTTGATTCACATAAATGAATGAACAGATTCTGTCGAAGCAGATCCATAGGCCTACTCATCTTCGTCGCTGGCGTTCGACGACGTGCGTGGAAAAAAGCTGTCAGACAATTTGAAGTCTAGACAGAAGTCTAGTATAGCCTAACTGGTTGCATCCATTTGGAAAGGCAAATATAAACGCGTTCAGGCTGAAGCACAGCTGCTTGAATAACCTCAAGATTCTTTAGAGCTTAAACAAGATAGGTCTGTAGTGTTTTGATTGGAGAGCGGAAGTTTTTACAGTTTTTAGGCCTATTGGTTAAATTATTGTAGGCAGATAATCAAACGACACGCAGTAAAAATTATTTTAAGGTGTGTTCAGTGGCGTCGTGGTTGGGGGAGATGAAGAAGACAGTTGCTTTCCATAAATTTTGTGCTGTCGAAAAATTTTTTTTTTTTTGTCGGAAAATTTTCACCTAAAAATGCAAAATATGACGCTAATAAATTCGCATTTTAGGAAATTTAGGGGGTAAAATTGCAATTCTGAGCACTGTCGGAAGTTTTTGATGTCTGACAAAAATTGCAACTACCAGTCCTACATACTTTTTTAAAACCCACGACACCACTAGATGCGTTTAAAGCGACAGAAATGCAATAAACTAAAAATGACATGGTTTTGCTGTTTTAGTTTAATTTATTTCCGTTTAGTTTATTTTTTCCATTTTGAACGCGGTTCCAGGTTTTTCTTTTGTAGATCGTCATGCAATCGTCAGGAGATCGTGCACTATTGTGCTTGCAGTAATCGATCAAACTCGACAGTCGACACTCACTGATCGACGATAATTCATCGATTGACTTCTGTCAAACGCGTACGGTTTCTTCACACTTGGATTCGCTTTCAACGGAAACGTCCAAAATCACTAATTACAGGGGAAAATGCAACGAAATCACCAAACCAAAATCACGAACGCTGTGCGACAAACTCACGAAATGAGAGACAACAAAAATCAGGAAACGTGGCAGGTGTGAACGAGGCATTACGTTTGCAAGGAGCTGTACGGATACGAAAATAGCTTAGCAGTCCAGCTCGGTGTTGGTTTTATGCCAGTTCTAGCGGTAAGATGTCCGGTATAACGAAAACTTTGTCGAATAAAGGCAAAGAATGCACTTTTGTTGATGACGTCGAACCTTAAACCTTAAGCGCATTAGAGGTTAATTAACAATATGCGCTATATGAATTTACATTTTACTTACTTACTTACTTACTTAAACAGATCCGACTCCTTCCATCGGCATTTCAATGCGCAATTCACTTTAGCGCATCCTACGTTATTTATTTTGGGGGGATGATATTGTAAAACAACATACAGCTACGTATACCACCATGAATGATCTGGACACTATTGCGCCTGTTACTGTTGTTGAACGCAAACGACAGCAACGCCTTTTCCGATCTTGGCAGAAGTTTCAACTGCAGTCGTCCTCAATACAACAGTTCTTGCGCGTTGTCAGCTACAACTATGTTGTGATGTACGCGAGTTTCGGGGACTTACCGCTGAGTGAATTGACTTTATGCTTACAGTAATACATTGCAACTTGTGTGTGTGTTGGTATTTTACGTGCATAACAATATTTTGTAATTTTTGGCTTTTTTCGTTGTGATTATGGATATCTTATAAATAATTAGTGAAACCTAATTAGTGATTTAGGTATACACCCGCTCGAAAATGCATTCTCGGTCCAATTTGTGACAGATTTTTTGCAGCTTTAAGCTTGTGTTACTACTTGCGTTTTTTGCATTTTTCCCCGGCTAAACGGTACGTCTTACCGGAAAACTGTCTAAACAAGTTAATAGGGTTGTTTGACGGCTACCCTACGATATTAAGTCGGACCTCTACAATCCTCGTATTTCTCCCAAAAGAAGAATACTCACTGCACCCCAAATACTTGCATTGCGAATTGTGGTCAAACCGTTTCAATTAGCGGCATAGTTACTACTGACATCCTTCAGGAACGGTACCATTGCCGACCGTTTATGTACGCCTGCTCTCCCATAATAGGGGTCCCGACCTCCAAAATTTGCACGGCGCATTATGACCAAACTGTATCAATGCAATGGTTACTATTAGCAGGCTACAGACATTTGCAGATGCCCTATTTAATGTATCCATTGCCGACTTTTGTTTTCCCCACAAAAGAAGTAGCCTACTAAACTGACTTTTTATTCACATTAATTTGGTGGCCTTCGGACACTGGCGTACGGTCGGCTTTACCTGGCGACAGCTGAACTTCTTGTATTTGAAGGTCGACGTCGTTGTTGTCGTCATTACTACTATATCTACGGTAGCCTACTACTACTATACTATTTTAGGGTTCTGCTGTGCTGTCAGTTGTTAGTAGGGCTTGCAATCGACCATAAATTCCATGTGAATAAATACGGTTTTCGCTATTATATGGGCATAGTCGTTACACGCTATTCGCTGGTGTGTTCTACGGCGGTCTGCCTGGTTACCTGTCTGTGTCGAGGCGGAGAGATCGATGCCGTCTGTAGCTGGTCGGGGACGGACCAAGTCGATTCACTGCTGTCATTTGGTCCCCTTCAACCAGTCACAGCGGACATCAGCGACAACCATCATCAGCCTAGCTCACTGTGACGTCAGTTCCAGCTCAATGAACTGCTCGAGTAGCTAGTACGTACGAAACTGCATGTCGTTTATTGTGCCGCCATTCTAATAGGCCACATTATACGCTAATTGCCGGTCCGTCCGTCCGTCCGTCCCGCACAGTTTCCTAACTCGTAAACGAAAAAGCGTATAGAAAACCGAAGTTGGTGTGAACTGTGGTTGAACGTTCTGCAGTGCAGTAGTAAGCGGTCTTTAAGTTTCAGCTCAAACAGTCAAAGATCGGGCGGACGACCGCACAATTTCGGCACTGGGTCGACAGTTTTTTTAGTTTTTTTTTATATAAAATGTTTATCTGCGCCGAAGAAGGTTCAGTTTAAATGTCTTTCGGTCTGTCTGTTTGCTTTTTCAGCCAGATTATTCCAAAAGTCATAACGGTTTTTAGTGAAAATCTGTGGAGGTTTTGGTCATGGCCCAATGACCACGCGGTCGTCGCGTGGGCACGTAGGCATTGAAAATCGGAATTTTACACGAGTCTTTCGTCATTAAATCTCGTACGTGCAAAATTTGCAAAGTTTGATTGTTTCGGACAGTAGAACGTGCATGTGCTAAAAGCGCAAGCGATTTGACGTCGTAATCATGTCTATGATCGGCTAGCCTGTAGAACGCTCACCAACAGCAATGAAGCGCTTATAAAAGCAACGAGTCAACCGGCGTATGCGATTTGCGTATCTGAAATGAGATCGACGCCGAAACGCGACGGCTGTACATCGCTTTGGCATCTTTAGCCGTACACGTGGCTTACTATTAGTCGCATTATGCGTCACTTCGTTTCGCCGATCATTTCTACGTGATTTATTGCTTTGTGCGTCGCATCGGAGTTAATTCATTCAAACGAAAAATCGTGGCCGACAATCCTAACTAGGCCTAAGCCGTGGATAGTCAATAACAATAATGTCCGCGCCACACTTTCAGCCAGCAGCATTCTTGGTTATTTCGTTTCTGCGCCCACGATATGCGAGAGATATAATTAAACCAAGGGGAAAGGTATAAAACATCCCGCCATCTATATCTCTGCAGTGGCATAGCCAGACAAATTGAAGGGGCGCAGACAAAATGTGGATGATAGCCTATTGTTCGAAACCCAGCGATGGTCCTAATGCTAACTGCTTGTGGCGACAGCAAAGCAGTTGTCCCCACTCCCCAATGGAGGCGAATTTCCTTTCTGAAAGCTTCGAGAAGGGGTGGAAATGACGAATTCCTTCGAGTGCAAAAATATTAATTTTACTAGGCGGCTGATGATTTCCGATAGCAGAGAATCGAAACATGGAAGTACTGTGGACCTATAAACATGTATAATAAATAGTGTGCCGTGTATAGGCGTGAACGTCATTGATTGTCCGATGCACATGCAGAAAGCGCGAAAACGTGACGACTGATTAAAGCCCAGACTGCACTTGCTTCGATTTGTTGTAGTTATGTTGTACAACAAATCCGCAGTAAGAAATCGAAGCCATGGAGTTTAGCCCAAACTCCAAACTGTACAACAAATAGTACACTGCAAGTGGCACAGCTTGCGGTACAATATTGTAAGCAAAATCCACGAGTTCACATTCACAAATCAAGTTTGCGCAGCAGTGTGCCGATCGGGGAACGGACATTCGTCCGTACGGATACCCGGGGATACCCGGACGGACGCAGGGTAGGACATTAGCCCGTATAGATTGTGCTAACAATGCGAAAAAGACACACTAATGCCGTTGTTGTAGCATGGATTCTGAACGTAGCTCATTTTTGCCACTCTGATGTTACAGAAAATATGAAATCTATAAAATGTATGTGAAATACGCAAAAGTGCATAAACTTAGTGTGTTTTATAAGCATAATAAAGACATTCGTTCAGTGCAACGTGTGTTGTTAATTGTGTTTTAACGTTGTAAATTTTGTGTCAGTTTGAGTCAAATTCTAAGGCGGCAATACCGTGCCTAGACGTTGAAGTCGGCATGGTACGAGCTAATGTCTGCTCTGACGCTAATTGCCGCTAATTGCCGTATATGAGCATTCATCCGCCCCTGCGGTAACAGGCCATAGTTCATACGGGCAAATGTCAGTACCGGTACGGGCTAATGTCGACAGCCATGCCGATCGATTCGTTCTCGCCGGTGCGGCCTATGTGAGTGTGATGCGGTGCTGTTCGGACGTCGTATCGATGCGTCCCTGCCTTACAAGCTCTAGTTCGCGCTGACGCTCGTGCAGCAGCTCGCGGTGCAGTCGAAGTGACGCCCAACGTCTCAACATTGTCGTCGTCGCCTCAGATGTCGCCGGTCTCCGACGTCCCTCCATCGACCGGCTCTGTCGAACCACGGGCCGGGATGCTGCAGCTGATGCCGTAGCATTTCTCACCGGTTCCGGCTCGCTAAAGTAAAATAAATAAGTAAGTAAGCAAGTAAGCAAGTAAGCTGCCTTTAACTGCCTTTAATTGCAAGTAAAGGCAAAAGTAAATGTAAAGGCAAAGTCCAACACTTGCTATAGTGCTTCTTACAGTTGCCCAGAAGCGCTTTACAATCTTGGAAGTGGCAGTTAATTGGCATGAGCTAATGATACCGCAGCGCACTATGCGGCCATCCATTGCCCGTATCAGCGAACAACAGAACCCGCGGTTTGCAGCAAGCAGACTGCCCAAATCAGTCACAATAGGCCTTTAACCTATAGCCCGTAAGCTACTACTCATTTACTATCCCACAGAGGGTAAGAGGCTGAGTTGACCTGAGCACATAGTAGTAGGTTAGCAACTTGCTCAAAGTTGCTTGCAAATGACCGGCAGTGAGAATCGAACCATAACCTGAAAGCTACGAGTCGACACTAACCACTAAACCACTTGCACCTACACAGGCAGGTAGGAATAAACAACTTGCCCAGAGTTGTTACTTGGTAGTGCACCTACTGGGAATTAAACCGTATCAAACGCCCTAACCGCTGAGCCACCGAGCCACCAAGTGTCAGTCGCACACCATTACAACGAATACACTCAAATACGAACACAATGTCCGTAACATACGCAAAGCAATAAGCTATACACAGCCATAAAGACAAAATAACATATAGGTCTACGTTATCTACAAAACATTTAAAATCTACTTATAATCGAAAGCGCTTTGGTAATAAAACTTTTCGAAGAATTGGAGGTTTTGGCACTTGGCAGATATATGACCTTGCGGTCGCAAGTTATAAATAGCTGAACCCCGGCCACAATCCGGACACTTTTTTGCCATTATTATTTAATCACATTTCTTTGTGGTGGGCTGCGCTCCGATAACTCCTTCACTGTATTACGTAATAATAAATAATCTGTAATACGTTTGAGAGGCAAAGCTTGGAAGAGGAAGTAGCTGCTGAACGTCGGAGTCTGTGTTTGCCATCGGCTTGGCGTCACCGGCTGCTGACGTTGACGCCCGGGCGTTGATCGTCTGCTGACGCAGCTCGTTCTCTCGACGTCGGTACTCGCGGATCTCTGCCTCGATGAAGTCATCAGAAACTCGAGCTGCACGCACGATCATCAGCCCACCGCCGCCACCGCTGCTTGTTTTGTCGCCGCCACCAGACTGCGTCGACGCCATCCACGCCGAGCAACGTTGTCACTACGTGGACCTGCAGCGTCAACAATGTACACCGTGTGTCCCGTAAAGAAACAACCCCTCGCATTATTTATGATATCTTTGCCAAACTGTGAACGACTTTCAATTTTTTCCATTTAAAGACTGAGGAAAAAAATTGCCACAAAACTGTCAGTGAACTTCACATCATACTCAAAAGCCGGTGTCGCTACACTACCTTGTAAAAATGTTATTTTCGAAAAAAATGCACGTAAACGGGCGCGGGAGAGACATGGACAGTGTGGACTGCGCCGTCGGAACGACGGATCTCAGCAAACTCATCGATCGGTAAGTTTGCTGATGAGCGTGGAGTCTAATTCTGGAGCTGCAGACGCGGAAGCAACTGTCACGTGGTCAGACGCTGAGGTTGCTGCGAGGTTGAACCCCCTTCCCGACTGCTTTTGTGTTCCAGAGCCTCGACTCGTGCGTCTTCGAACTTAGTGACTTCTTCGTGACACAGAGTTATCCTGGCTGAACGATCCTGTGAGGCTGTGTGTCACTGCTCAGAGCTGGTGGGTTCATGTTACACTGCTTCATGTTGACCTCCAGAACGTCTCTCAGTGTCACTGAGACGCAGACGAGTGAGATGATAAGTGCGTACTTTTGAGTCGTGAAAAGACAGTAGGCTACTACGTATACAAGCAGTTGGTTTAACAGGTGCTACGACATGGCCGCCTGATAATAACGACTGACAGACGACTAGACTATGCGCAAATGAACTGCCGACAGACAACCAAGTTCCAACCATCGGTTATATTTAGGCCGGTTAAATACTGCATTATGCGCTCAAGCAAAGAAAAGCAAGAAAACCGTGCTATAGCAAGGATCGCGCGCGATGCTGCAGCTCGCCACTGGTGTGCTTTTTTCCCTTTTTTGTTTGCACTTTTTCGTTCGTATTAGTGCAGTTGTCTGTGAAAAAAAACTGCCCAAATGATCTGACTAGCCTAAGTACAACATAACGTGTAATTTAACGTATACTGTCTACTGCTCTGGCCACTCTTGATCATTCAATTAAGTCACCTATTTACAGTGTAGGCCTAAGTGCCAGTTGAAAGCCGACGACCTACGCTATACATAACAATAATGCCTGCCTGCATAACTAAGGGTTTCAAAGGTACAGCAATCGAATACATTGAAAATCAATGTTTTCGATTGCCCACTGTCGATTGACGACCTGTTGTCGCTGAACCCTGGCCACAATCCGGACAACCTCTAAGCTACATTTTGGCCATTAATATTCAATCACATTTTATGTGGTGGGCTCGGCTCCGATAACACGTCTTGCGTTTTGCTCCTTCACTGTAATACGTAATAATGTGTAATACAAATATTAAACAGTGTATAAGGCACAACATCGTAGACGGACATTGGGTCAACCAAGATCGTTGATTTAAGCACAAGTTCAATGCATATGGCACCCTTATTTCATGACAAATTTATTATGATGATGCTTCCTTCGGACTAAATCGCTAACGATAGCGAAAACTGTAGGCTAAATGTGCGTTGGTACATAGCGACAGAAATGAAATAACGGAAATGAAAATCCGAGCGCGCGCGGATTTTATTTCATTTAGTTTAATTTCTGTCGCTATGTACGCACCTCCAGCTAACTATCCAGGTATTAAGGCCTACATGTAGACATGGCATCTTCGTGCTACTTTTTATTAGGCCTACGACTGACATTGTTCTACTCACGTTCTGACAGCTTCACCAGCATCAACGTAGAACACTACAGCCACAATATCATCTCTGGTAGTTCTGCGCATGTTTTACACTAACTATAGTGGAGTGAAATACATTACCTGCACCGCTGGCACGCGTCTTCGTCGTCAACTGTGCTATACCGGTTCAGTCCGTCTCGCCTGGTTAGAACCAGTGATGTAATCTATTGGCAAGCGACAAGCGTTTAGTGTAGTAGGAACTATGCAGGTAAGTCGCGCGACGTGCCGTAGGTTACCTGAGCTGTGAGCAGCCAACGTTGGACTTAAAATGTGCACCACTAACGCCCGACTTTTGAAACGCGACGTAAATCTCGATTCGAGGATTAAGCAAAAACTGCGTTTAGTGCGACGACACTGCAGATGCATTCACAAGATTATCATAGCAGTGATGCAATCCACCGTCACATCTACCAAGATAAGATAATTTATTATTACCTCTAGTGGCATCATTTCAGTTAAACATTAGAAGTCTCACTTCTCCCCTTCCCTTCCCCTCCCTTTCCACTTAGGCCACACCCCTTCCCTCCTTTCCCCGTCCTTCAGTTCCCTTCCTCTTAGAAGTAGGCTTCCCTAAACCCAGCTAGGGGACCTGGGGAGCGCTGTAAGCTTCCCCAGCGGGGTTTGGGACAGAGCCCCAACCGAAATCGAATTTGGAGCATTTCAGCATGAAGCATTATAATGTTAAAATAAAATCAAGTAAAATGTGACATCTGGTGGCAACAATTTGAATGATTTTCCCGAAAAACAACATGATGAAATTTGTTGCAGTCTGAGTTTACACAATAAGGTCAATCGGGGATCAAAAGTGTCGTCGTCGTCAGTCGCTTACACCGGACTCACTAAAGGAAAAAATGATATCACAAATCCTTGGGGATTCCGTAGACATTCTCAGCTTCCCCGCCCCTATACGCATCACTAACTGTGACACTGCAGATGCAATTACAGGATTATAAAAGTGATCATACAGTCCACTGTCACATCTAGGAATAAGTCAATTTATTATTATTTATTATCGTGCATTTTCCAAACTGCTGTTTCCATGCATGTTCTGAGTCTGACAGAAAGTCAACAATGATTGTAGCGAATGAACATAGCGAGTTCCATTTACATGCATTAATAAAATCCACTTGAAAACCTTTGTATTGGGGTTACTGGATTCTTTTCACCATGCAGCACTATGTGAAACATACAGTATTTATTTATTTATTTATTATCGTATCACCAAATATATATCGAAAGCTGAACGCTGGCATTCAGGAGCAACTTAGAAACTGAAGTGCTACAGGATCGAGCCCTCCACCCAGCTAATCACCAGATACAATGTACAATTCAACAACAAAATGGAATTAACACAAGATGAAAACAGCTACTAAGTCGTAGCATATTACTGACACAATAACTAAATTACTTAAAATTGAAAAAAAATTATTAAAAGTGCTACGTTTTGTGCACTTAACCATCTTCAACATTAACGGAACAAACCAATGACTTCAACTATAACAATAACCTCCAGTCACTGTTTACATTCAGATGTAAGAATACAAAACTAATTAAACAATATTAATAAACAGAACAAAAGCAATGTCTCACTATACATTGATAGCTGAATTTTACACTGTCAACAGTTACACACTGCGCAACAGGTGCAAAAAAACACGCTATACAGAAAAAAATTAAACGTCTGAATTCAACAAGGCGACTTACAGTTATTTACAACATTGTACCTAGTTCTACTTGTGTCTGAATTCAAATTCTGTACTAGATAAAATCAACTTGACAAATGCTGCTGATCCCATTCAGAGAAGCAAAGACTTGACGAAAATATGTACTGCCTCTCAGAGACAGAAATATACATATACAATAACATATGAGGGTCGTTTGATAAATAAGTTACAAAACAGTGTCATTCTGTTAGTTTTCCAAATCTTACAAATCTGAAATATACGTTTTGTAGGGAATTGTATTCTGAACACGTGTAGAAATTTTTGGGATAATATCTATTTTCCCCACTAGTAATCTATCGTAACTTGCAAGTAACAAGCAGCATAGGAACGAAAAAAATGTATAAACTTAACAAGTTAACGCCATCTCTTTAAACGCTAAAGACTAATGTTTTGTTTTTCAACATATCGTCTGGATTCGGTCAAACATTTGTCCTATCTAACAAAAAATTTCTGAATGCCCGATGCAAAAAAGCAATGCTGGCTGCTGTCCATGCCAAAAAGAACGACTGATCACACCTCGGTATACGATGCAAATTTCTGCTAACCTAGTATTTTCTTACACCAAACGTGAACTGTTTGCTTCGTAGAGCACTTGTTGTCATAAAGTGGATGCATCTCAGAGTGAATCTGATATGCATTTATTTTTTTTGTTCACAAAAATGCAATAACGGTGCGCTGTTCTTTACGAGAGGATTTCAGGGCAACGTTGCCGTATTTAATGTTTATAGATGACGTCACAGTGACGTCATTGTCAAAAAACTTACTGATGCTACTTAGAATTCATCATCATCATCATCAGGTCGAGTCTCCTCGGGCAATGGCACGCCACACGCACTTGTCCTTCATTAGTGTCTTCAACTCCGCTGTAGTCTGAAGTCCGGTATCCTTCCTGAGCCTGTCCACATACGTCAGTCTCTGACTCCCTCTGTTGAACTTTCCTTG
>Ga0209671_1003248_pt1 | contig 15494 bp, 13 predicted proteins | sample WorMetHERISLAND2_2_FD_187401 | JGI IMG/M metagenome (GOLD analysis project Ga0209671, IMG submission 187401) | Marine gutless worms symbiont microbial communities from Max Planck institute for Marine Microbiology, Germany - Olavius geniculatus... | ecosystem: Host-associated > Annelida >...
CTCAACAATGTATCGTAGTAAGGTTGGCTAGGTGGTGTTAACGTCATCAATCATACATACTCCTGTAATAGCACTGTACCAAAGGCTTAAGTTTTCTTCGCTGCATCCACATGGTTCTCATGAATACAGTTTATCAACAGTTGATGGACTGACAATGTAACAGTCTGCGTAAATGTTGGCCCACAACAAAAGTGCTGTTGAAATGATGAACTATAAGAGAATGGATAACCATGCCTACTGATGACATCTGCAGACGATGGTCTAGAAAGGAAAGTGCTGTAAAACTTTATTCTCATATTCAGAACTAATACTCGGATCCACAAACGGCTGTAAAAATATCCACGTGATAAAAATAGACAAATATGATAAATGCATTTACTGTAACTCATTAGCAGAATCACGGATCACATCCGATTCTTAACAAATGCGACTAAAACAATTCACCTACTTGAACAAACAGTGCCTTGGTGGTGTGTGGCTAGGACGCTGGACTTACAGTCAAGATGTCACAAGTTTAACTCCTGGTCAAGTGGTTACTACTTTGAAGATTGACGGACTCTGGCCAGGCATACCATCGCGGACAATAACCAAGTAAACCAACCACCACGGTCAACTCAGCCTTCCATCCCTTGTGTGTAGGCAAATAGAGTACCAGCCTGCTTAACGGGTTTACCACCGTGGTTAAGGCACCTACATTGAACACTGTGTGATCCCATATGGCAGCTGACGCTCAGTAGCTCTGTGATGTGTTCCCATGAAGAGATATACACACCCTTTAACCTTTTTTAATTTGACACTGTTGGATTATAAACACAATGTGTAAACCAAGAATGGCATTCATTATCCATGTATCCATTCCATCACAGTGCTTCGGATTCACTTTTCTGACCAGTGACAGACACTAGTTACATAAAACATTTTACGCTAAGAAAGGATTAACAGAGTACCATAGCAGCAGCGGCGTTATAGGTAAAAAGACAGCTGCAATTTCTGACAAATAAGATATACGGGTGTTCAAAATATGAATTTTGCCCATAACTTGGTAATATCCAGCCCCAAATTTTTGTATTTTTGAAGGAAAATGTCTCAACAGGTGAAAATTTAGGAGGTGGTAGCCCTTGCCTCTGCTACTAGGACGCTCCTCATCATGAAATCTCAGTTCCAAGTTTCTTGTAAAACAGCAACAACTTGAGTAAAATACATATGTAAAAAACAGAAAACGAGAGACAAATTGTGCATTCAACAAAACAAACTTCTATCGCAGCTTTCACTATTGCTTAGTTGCAGATATCACAAGTTGTATCATGTCAACTAACAAAAACTTTAGGATTGCATTTATGAAACACTATTTTTATCAAATGGATACCTCCGCTGGATCCAGCAAAAAAATCAGCTCAAAACTTCCAAAAAAATCAACTGACACAAGATACAAACAACTTAAACAAAGATGTTTGATGCAAGAATGATGTGTCAAAACCAGAAATAACAACAGACAGTCATTCTTTATCGCAGAAATTAAATACAGCACGTAAATATTACATGAGTAACTATCAGTCACATTTGAAGCCATCACAGAAGCATAGCAATATGAGATAATATGTTGCCAAGACACACATACATGCTTTGTGGCTCACATTAGATGGACAAGAGATGACACTTTCTCTCTGGACATTTCCACCACCAGAGATGCCCACACCCCATTTCATGATATGTCCCACTAAGCCGCAGACTTAGCAGTGACAGAAAAGTATTCAACATCTGTGTATACAAAATACAAACTTGCTGCAAATTCTTTAATTCTCTAGTCACTTCATTGCAGTTTCCCCTTTAGTATGTTAAAATTTATAAAATCTACTCAAAACTAACAGTGCCAGATTTAAACCCGATTAGGCCTGATCAGCAAAAATTTGGGGCCCTCACATAAACTTTCCGACATTAACTTACCACAACTGTATAGAATTTTGCTGCTATTACTTGATTTGAAATGACTTTCCGAATATGGAGACTTTATAACAGGTCAGAGAGAGATGTGCTACACTAAGTGAACTTTTAAAGGTCACAACTCACCATAAAGTGACCCCACAGGCCAGACAATGTCAACTTCTGCGGTTAATAGGGCAACCTTTTGTGGCAGCCCTTGCATGGCTGAACACGATGCTGAACGTGCTTTAATCCCACTCTGAAAACCAACCAATTGCTAAGGAATATCTAGTGAGGTAATGTCAACCTCCTATATGATAGCACAACATGGTTTTACCACTGCAACAGTTTCTATCGTCAGTAGTTTAGTGTCAAAGAGCTATTTTACAACCTACTGCAATATTGCTGAAAAAATTACTGAACATATTCGCTTTATCGAAATCTGCCTTCCCAAAGCTTGCCAGAGATGAAATGATGAACTGAATAGGAGAAAAAAAAGAAACAATAAAAACTGACATACCATCATACACAAAGATGTGCAAAACAATGTATGTAACAGCAATTTGTGATACTGTATTTATGACTCCACATTAACAACAGCAGGATTAATTTCTTGCAAAAAATTACAAATGCAGTAAGGATCTGATGTGATGTGTTGCATGCTCAAAGAGAGACAGGGTTTAGAAAAACTCAGGTTTCTAAAAAAGCAATCCAACACAGTGAGTTTTATCAGTTTGGAGAAAAACCTGGGTTCTTTAAAGGCTCAACTTGATGTGTTTTGGAGTTTTCATGGGTTTTGAGTTATTGGAATGAGCGCATCACATAAAAATCCAAATATCTGCAAATTCATACATTTACAATTAGTCAAATTTAAACCATAATATTATTAGTGGCAAAAAAACTAAAATTAACTAAGTACGAAGTGGGTTTCAGGTGTGTTTATCCTATTAAACCCACTGAGATTGGAGGCTGTGTCCAGGTGTATGAACCCTGACTAAATTCATGAGATGAATACCTCTAGCAGCACCGTTTTACAATATATAAACACGGCAGATTTACAAAATTTCACTTAAAAATATAAAACACTGCCACGCACTACAAACAGCAATTTGACTAACACTGCTGTGAAAGCTGTGACTTAGCTACTGATGTCAGTTAACAGTAATGAAAACTGCATCATAATATCACAAATGTGTATCGATGTTGACGGTACTCATTAAAATAATCGGCATTCCTAGTAATTATAAAATTAATGAGGAAACGCAACAGGTGGTCAATTTTCAAAAGAAATCCGATACATATACAGGAAAACCAAGCAAGACTATCACCCACAGCTGGGTGTTGGAAATGACATGAGGCAAATGCTGAAAGACTCGTACAAGACTGACTGAACTGAAGAACATCTGTAAGGCAGCTGGCACATGAGTATGCATAACCATAGCAATGATGATGTACTGATGCACTAGCAACAAATCAGGACTAAAATAAAGACGACTGTCTCCTTGCCACAAGAATGCTGTACAGTGAGCAGTAAAAACAATCAAATCTGCAAAATTACAAATATCTGAGATTCCTGAAATTCACCCCCCTTGGTCTGACCTACACAACTTTGTGTTCGGCAGATGGTCGATGATTACTCTCATAGTCGAGATGAACGAAAGCTCGCTCCACTTCCTCCAAACACTCGAGCTTGACCTGCAACGTCTCACCGATGTCATGTGCCTCAAGAAGGTTCATTGTCTTCGGTAAAACAATGTCAACCTCCACCAGGAATCGGTTGCCAAAGTGAAATGCTCGGACTGTGTCGATGTGCGTGACTTTGTCGTGGTGACAGAGTGCGATCCATGTCAACTTGCGCAGAAAGTCTGGCTGTGCTGTGTGTCCCGTCAACATCTTTATCTGCTCTGAAACATTACACCAATAAAACCACGGTCAACTAATTTGCTGCATGGCTGCAAATATCTAGAACTGAAATTCTTCTACAATAATCAACTAAATTTGTCCAGAATCCAGATGCCATTGTGATGCTAGCAACAGCACTTTCTTACTGCACATCTCATTACTTCGTGGCCACCTGAATAAAAGACTCAATGTATAACTTGCAGTAACTAACTTGTTAGATATCAGAGGCTCTCTCAGCAATGATCAGCTACAGAAATTAACAATATTCAATAGATACTTAATGTCTCTCTCACTGTTCAAACATCCAGCCAATATCATTATATCACAGCATGTCTACACCATGTCTGGAAAAAACCTCAGTACTGCTACACTACTTTCAACTAATTAACATATAAATAAGAAAATGTACGTAATCTTTCATTTATGTATAAAATACTGCGGGAGCTTTTTTCAAGTACTTGGTTAACCTGCTCATTTTCTGGACTTACTCCTGTATAGACAGGTGCTCAGAAGTAAACTGTGGTTTCTACAGGTCTCATGCCCTTTCTGTTAGTGATATCAGTGTCAAAGCATTGTGTTCATGCATAGCTAAAATTAAAACAAGTAATTTGAGCAAAGCTCACATGATGCACGATAGCAGCAGTTCTACCACTTTGGCAATCAGTGTAGGCCTACAGCAATAAGATATTAATGCATCTTGAAAGAGTACTTAAATTTGAGGCCTCCGTACGAAAGACTCCTTGAATTTAAGAGATCGAAACTTAGATTCTCAAAAAATGTACGTTCTATGCTAAAAATGTCACATACAGGTTGTCCAGGTCCATCTCCAGCCATTTCGATGCAATTCACACTTAAAATGTGTGTTGCAGCCAGAAATCGCCAAAAATTCACTAAAAACCCCTATTTTGGGGTTCCAGGTCATTTGAGGTCATCGACGTTAACACCAATAAATAGCTTGTCACTATTGCTTGTTATGATAAGCAGCATGTCTGTGCCTATCTGCAACCATTTTCACGCTACACGAGATAACTGCGATAAAATAACCACCTTTTAAGGGGGGAGGTGGGTAGCCGTCTTCAACGCCCGCGTGTGCCCACCTCCTTGAACCTAGGGGGTCGGGACTTGGACTGCTAAAATCTACGTTAAATGTGGAAAATATCATATGCAGGTTATCTTGGTCTATCTCCAGCCATTTCATCACAATTCAGTGTTTAAATGTGCGCTGCATCCAAAAATTGCAAAAAATTCACTAAAAACCCCTTTCTGGGGGGTTCAAGGTCGTTCAAGGTCACTGATGTTGATTAATCTAAAAAGCCTGTCACCAGTGCTTGTTGTGATAAGCAGCATGTCTGTACCTATCTGCAATCGTTTTCACACTATACGAGCCAATATGGGCAAAATAACGTCTTTTTAGGGGGATGCCCCTTTTTGACGCCCTCGTCCGAGGGGAAACCCTGCACCTAGGGTGACGGACAGGCAGACGGACGGACGGACAGACAGACAGACGTCCAGGCCATGGCTAAGACGCGCGAAGCATTCTGCTATCGCGCGTAACAGACAGACTTACCCCAGCCAGCCTTGAACCAGCTGACAATGATGTAGATACTGATTACAATTGCACCTATTGAGTCAGCATATTTCCAAAGCCTGTGTCCTAAACAACAACAGATGACAATTTATACTACTAATCACTCAGCAGTGATTTGTAAGCAAAAACATCAGTACACGCCAACCAGCTGCCAGTTCTAAGACAAAAGTTATGTTAGCTATAAGTCTCGAGTATCTATCCTGAGAAAACACTGGATGTCTATTTTACTGGATAACACGGTAATATGGATAAAGTCTTCAAAGTTACACCCAATGACAATGCTAATGGCATGCATTATTCTGATAGCACTAATAGTAGCAATTACGACAAGTCTAAACATGTAAATGAACAAATGCTGGTACATTGTGTGAATCTGCGAGCAGTTTTCTAATGGTGCATGCAACATGAAAAGAGGCTACTGACTGCCACTATGACTGATTTTATTATGTCTACAGCATTAGAGCAAATAACAATGAAAGACATAGTAAAAATATCAGCTAAATATTTCATTATAAAGCTCACAAGTCCCAATACCAATAATTCCGCAAGCAACAGCGACGGTGTTGGATACAACATCATTGCGGTGGTCAAGTGCGAGTGCCCGAGTGGAAGGAGTTGCAACTCGTCGACAAACAATATACAACACAAACTTTGCCGCTGTCCACGCAAAACATATTACATATATTTATGAAACAATGCTGCACAGCTATTTGCTATCATAAAGTTAAACAAGGACAGTTAGGTGCACAGCAAGCCAATGTCTGCAACTGGACAGATAAAAGTTGAATAAACAAACATGCTCCACTCAACAGTTTAACACTTATTCCATGGTTGCCAACAGTTAGCAACACAAGCCCAGTTTGGTTAATCACACATGACTGCAACCATAGCATATACGGTAGCTTCTACTTCGACCAGTTATACCACTTAGTTCAGTTCAGATCAGCGAAAGTCCACAGGAACAGCAGGATAATTTGCGTTTGCAAATTCAAACATGCTAGTTGATGTCTAGATAAGCCCTGCTCAGCAGTTCAGTTTTCAGACGATGACGGAAACAGAACGATGACGACGAGTCTTGAATGGTGTTGGCAGTGAATTCCAAAAAAGACTGACAGAGACAAACAGTAAGAGTAATAGTGAAAAAATGTATGAGACAGAAATTTATTGACCCACTATACCACTCTAGAAAGTAAATTCGCAGAGCAACTAACCTACTGTTACGACACATATGACAATGCTGTCTGTTAGAAATACTGGCCGACTTGGTCCTTCTGACACTGCAAACTCCGACATGTTTCCAATACTGACACACAAGACCTCAGTGAGATTGACAGCATCTGTGTGGTGCACGTCATACATGATAAACTGAACAATCTTTGTTCCTCCCTGCAAGATCATCTGACACGATGCCAGCGCCATTACCACCGATAGCACCACGATCGATATTGGCTCCAACTTTGTTCGGCCTTCACACAAACAATCACACAAACTCTGTAGCATTCTGCCCATCTCAGCCAGACATCACTCATCTCACTACTGTGCCAGTGATTACTTGATACTTCTGTCATGCCAAAAAGAGCAGAACATTATGATTTTGGTGAATCCGCAGACGTTTCAGATGTGTTTAAAGGCAGTGACGAAACACGCCGAAATTCATCTCTGTGATAAATCTGCTTCGCTGTACTAGCATGCAACTAACATTTCACAACTTGCTAAACAAGTGACAAAGACAGAACAACATCCTAACTGCAACCTTGGTGGTGTAATGACTAGAATGCTAGACTTATGATCAAAAGGTTGCGAGTTCAACTCCCGCTATTAACTGATTATCGGTACTACTTGGATGGGTTACTGTCTGTAGACAGGCAAAGCATCGCGGCACATAATTAAAACCTAGTTCAACTCAGCCATCCATCCCTCTGGAGTAGGTAAATTGAGTATTGGCCTACATGGCTAAGATTAACGTGAGGCGTGTTCACCTGTGTTGGAAGGCAGGTAATACCGTGTGATTCCATATGGCAAGTGACACTATGCAGCTCTGCAATGGGTTTCCCATATCAAGTTATACATGCATTCAACCTTTTTTTAACCTTGAAGGCCAACAACGATACCTTGGGGATAGCAGTATGGGTTGCGCTTCTTGACGGCTCGGTTACTCCACCACATTAATACACCGGATACAACGTCAACGGCACTGTCAATGACGGATGTAATGACAGACAGGGATCCAGAGAGACCAGCCGCAACAGCTTTGCCACACAACAATATCTGAGCACATCACACACGTAATAATCTAGCAGTTTTACCACTTTTATGCCACCAAGTATGGATATCACAATTTCACAAACAAAAATATTCTAACACTTGAAAAATCATTCCACGAAACCAACGTATTATAAAATGACGAATAACATAGCTATCGAATGATCAACTCGGCCTAGTCATCCTTCTCTGATTAAACATAGCAGACACCCATCACACTTGCAAACTCAGCACTAGTAGAATACACGAATAAATCTGGCACTGGCATAGTGTCACTCTCCCAACACTTAACGAAACTTTGCAATAACGATTCATTTACAAATACAGGCCAACCCACTCAATCGCATATTGCTTAATTGCATATCCCATTTATTTGCATAGAATGCCAAATGACAAAACCAAAAAGCATCATTTCTGGGCTAAATATGCCCACTTAATTGCATACCACTTAATTGCATAATCTCGTGCATTTGAATACCCATAAGCAAAAACATTTCCACTTAATCGCATAAGTCAGCTGTGCAGACCGACACTAGCTATGATATTGGGCGACTTCACTTTTTGACTTAGACTTTCGCTGAGCCTAAACTTCGGTCTAAGTACTCACTTAAGTCAAAAAGTGAAGTGATTTTGCTGAGCGAAAACATGGCGACTAACATGGATAGTTTAGTACATTAAAACAGTCTGTTATGAAAAGTAAATGCCGAAATGGCTACACAATGACGTAAGACGTTACATGTTACGTAATTACGTCATTTGCATGCGCGCCACAATTAAATAAGCAAGTCCAAGCATAACTGGTTGATTTATTTCCTGTTCGGTTACCAGTTTTCGACCATTTTTAATCGTTTAGTTGAACTTTGGTCTAAGTACAGACTTTAGCCTTCAGCTTTAGCTTTGGCTCAGCGAAAGTCTAAGTCAAAAAGTAAAGTCGCCCATTGCCTCCTACAGTGTTGGTCAGCCATGAACAGATGACTATTTTTCTCATGACTCCAGACTTAATGAGCTGATAAGCAATGACAGTGATGCAGGGAGAAGGCTGAAGGGAGGCAGGTCAAGCAGGCAACTAAGCTGGGGCAGTGAGGGGAAGAGATGGAGGACAGTGGGTAGGCCTACAGGTGGACAGCCAGCCCAGGCACCCAGCAGGACACCGGGGTCATGTCAGCCAACTTCTGCCTATTATAAACTTGAAAAAGTGGTGCATTTGAGTGTGGCTAGTGTTCATCGCCAGACGAAAATGCAAGATTTATTCACTGTTCTTTATCATTAAATTTCATGTGATGTAGGCCTAGTCTGACAGCAGTGATGGGATCATAATGCGAACTCTTTATCTTAACGCAAAGAATTAGGCGTATTATAAGTATTAAAACCTATACCTATTGAGACAACGCAGTTATTTGAACAATTACCACAGTATAAATGATCAGACGGTATTGTCGTCATTCACTCCTGCCTAATTGCATAGCCCGAATAATAGCATAATGCTAGTCTGAACGGACCCTATGCAATTAAGCGGGTTCCACTGTAATGCAGATAATGTACCATGTATTTTAATCCACTAGTTATTAATAATAATAATACATTTACAATTTCACACCAGTAACAAGTTAACACATGCACAGAAAATGTACACACCATATTACAAATGAACGAAGCAATGGCAAGATAATATGCCTGTCGATGCAATGAATTTATGCCATCTGTAGTTTCAGCATTTTCTTGGTCAAACGTCTGTTCATATGTTGTTATCATCTCATCCTGCTTTTTATAATATCTCCTGCACAGAACATCATAAGCTGAATTAGAGTACTGGGGAGTATGCATGCAAGTACTTGCTACGAGAACTTGAGCCCCTAATCCTGTCTATATGATGAAGCTGTGTTTAGAAACCTGGACAATGCATATATGTAGACATGTTAATTAGACAAAACTTGACCACAACCACTGACACACACAATACAAGATTTGATTAAATCAACATTATTAATAACAATAATAACTAACCTAACAGATCGTGGCAACTTGTTATCTGGCTCTCCATGACGTTTGGACGAGAAGATGCTTAGCATGTTCAGACAACTGTTATCAGTCTCATCATCTTTATCATCTACACAACATCAATTCAAGCATACCATTATGTTCAACAGGGCTGTAGCAACCAGTCTGGAAGGGTTAGCAGCTGCTGGACCAATGTTTGGGTGTGTGTGTAAATTTTTCTCCAACCTATTCAACCAAAAAGAAATACCGGTACAGGTGACAATTTTTGCGAGAATATGTCTTCATAGGCCTAAAGCAAAATAGTATTCAGCTTCAAAGGGCTTTCACCCCTAACCCTTCACCCGAACCCTCTGCCTCTAAACCCCGTGGGGAACAGCACTTAAACCCACAAAATAGGCTTGCACTCCTGCACTTGCCATAAGTGTCAGACCAATCCACACTATGCTGCCATGGGCCCATTCAACCACACCAACCACACATTACAGTGCTGTATACAATTCATCAGCATCACCATCTTCATCCTGTGACTTCTGCAGCGTAGCTCTATCTGTGACTTGATGCCAGAGAACATAATCCCAAGTACTGTGCTAAACAGACACTATTCCAGATGGAAATTTTGCAGTTCATCAGCATCACAGATGAGACCCTAGACAGAGAGAAAAAAATATAAAAACACAAAAGCCTCCAGCATTGTGTAGTGTGTAGTGATAGCAAAGACATAAAAAATTATATACAAACTTAAATAAGTGCACTGCAAATATTAGCACTCTTTTATGTTGTGCTTAATGAGCCTACTTTTCTGCAGTTGCTTTATGTTAGGCTGGATAACATAAAAACTTTGCCAAAGTGGAAAATAAAACAAATTTAGTCATTCAAACTCATATGTATACCTACCAGCAGCCGCTATAATAGTTGACTGATTGGAAGCTACTTGTTCCATGGTGATGACGAGGTCACCAAGAGATCGTGTTTTGCTAATCTGTCTTGTGGACGTGTCGGTCAGGTCCACGCAACCATTCACACGGTCTGGTAATGACCTGTTACACTGAAACAATCATCACACACATATTGCTGATCTGCCTACATGGCTTAGGTGATTTTTGGCAAGTAATTCTAGTGTAAATATGCTAACTGTGAGGGAAAATGTATGAAACTAACAAAAGATGAACAGTCGATCACCATTTTTCTCAACTTGTTGACCATGTGTGCACACAATAAATATACCATAATTAACAAATTAATATTATATTCTACTGTGATTTTAAAAAAAATTTAAATCCTAGATTGCTGTGCAAGAAGTTTGCAATACAGTTGCTGTGTACTGACTACTACTATCAGTATAACTTATAATGAGATCATGGAAATTAGAAGGAAATTAGAGTAGTAATTAAATAAAGGATGACTTCTCATGTATAACGAAGATGACTCACGTAAAACAAAAGCAAAACAAAATGCAGGGTTTTTTCTGGTTGCCAGATGGCTGTATGACTTGAAAACTATACGTACGAGACCTCTGCCAAAAGCCTAATGAATATAGTACTCACTTTCTTCATGCTGGATACTTTCTGCTCAGATAAACTCTTTAAAACCATTCCGCCCATGTTATCAGCGAGAGGCAATTTTAGCAAATCGTTCTTATCGTCAGTTAGTATTATGTTTCGCTTATCATCATCAGACATGCTGAAATAATTCGGAAATTACTAAAAAAAACTACAGCTAGCAAAAATGTTTGTAAACAAAACCACGTGACTTGGAAAGAAAGAAGATTAGTGAGCGTCCCTTACTAAATTTTACGCTCCACACGAGGCATCCGTCTCACTCTCAGCCGTCTGTCCGTTTGTCCGTCTCTCACACCCTGCAGCCGTATCTAAACGGGTTAAGCTAAGATCACGAATTTTTTACTGTGTGCTGCCACAATTAAACACTCTAGTTTTTTGTGACAAAATTTCGCGCCACGTTTTTTTTGCTGAGTACCCTTTGAATGTGGTTATCCCCGAAAAGTCGTTTTTACCGCTATTGGCTTGTCTAGCGTCTACAAGTAATCTGAGCAAAGCTCATTTGACGTGCGACAGCAGATCGGTGTTGCCATCTGGGGAATCAGTGTACAACGTGCAATAAAATCAATCCGTTTTGAAAGTAGGCTACCCAGATTTGAGGCCGCCGTACGGAGAACTCCTTAAACAGAGGAGGTCGAAACTTAGTGTTTTTTGCTCCCCGTAGCAAGCACTGCTGACGAATTTTTAAAATGTACTAACACTGATATGACTTTGAACGAATTTGAATTCTAAAAGCAGTAAAAAGCGTTTTTATTATGTAGAATGCTTTGTTTAAACTGCGACGCATATTTCAACACTAAATTGCACCAAAATTACTACAGATCTATAGGCCTACACCAGAACAACCTGCGTATGAAATTTTTAGCATAGAACTTGAATTTTAACCGTTTGAGTTTTGACATCCTAGGCTCAAGATGTCCTACGTACGAAGACCTCAAATGTGGGTACTCTTTCGAAACATTTTGTTACACGCTGTAGGCCTATAATATTATTCCTTCGATGGCAGCAACAATTAATGCTGTCGCGAGTCAGGTGAGCTTTGCTCAAATTAATTGTTTATATAGGCTGAAGCAACGCGATATACAGAAAAAAAATCAGCATGTACACGTTTATTAACTATTAAGAATGAAGACTATATGGCAACCTGAGACAATTTGTCCTAGATAGCAACAGATGGATAACGATCGATAGGCCTAAACTAAGTGTACACAATAAGACGACATTTATGCTTAACGGAATTGGCGTCATGTGGATTTGTGAATAAAGAAATGTGCTAAGTCCAGAAAAGAAATATTGTTCTAGGCGGAATGTCCTTGATCGAGCCACTGGAGGTAGAAAAACCTTTCACGTTAGTCATTTGTTCGACTGGAAGCCCAGACAGACTGTTGTGAACCTGTAGGCTATGCCGATACACTGTATAGTCAACTAGGTCCATATAGGCATAGTTAATTATCAAAATTATTACAGATCATCTCAGAAAGTGTGTAGGCCTACATAATTTTATCTTAAACAGAACCACGGCCTGCTTACCTGATGTTGTAGGTTTCCGCTCAGTAAATAGTGTACGTCTGGCCATATGCAGACGCGATTGTTACTTCGCTGACTGTCACGGTTGAGCGTCCAGTCATTATCAAGTACAGCTATAGACCTACAGCCGAGAAGTCGCTCAAGCGTGAACAGAAATTTATAATGCGCTGTGAAGCCTATACAAGGTGAGCCAAAATAACAAAAAACCAACACATTTTACACGGAAAAATATAAATCGCATTTGAGAACTCTGAGCTAATAAAATTCACTTCTCTGCATGCTGTGCTATGGGCTGTCTATGGGCTATAAACCCGTAGGTTTTTAAGCCGACCGTTAAGCTGTAAGCTTAAAGATTTGGCCCTTTGCTACGAGCTAACTGTCTGTCATTTGTCTGTTTATCACGCATGTATTGTGGCACAACGGTAAGTTTTACCGAAAAACTTTTACACGAATAATTAGCCTGGTGTGGTGTTTCTTAGCTCGCAGAATTTTAGCGATTCAATGCAAGGAAATTATTTTAAAATTTGGGGTTAAATGCGGGGAAATAAGAAAAATGTGCGTTTTCAACCGAAAACCGGCCATATCTCAGAAACGGTGAGAGATAAAGCCAACGTTGCCATAAATCACTGATAATAAGTCGCATAAGTTTTTTCACTCGACACGAAAATCATTGATCTTGGATGACCTTAAAGGGTTATTACGCACTATTGCGGGTAAACGGTACGTCGTAGAAGATCAGCTATGGCGCCGTTGAACAAGGCGATGAAGTTTCTGTAGGCATCTAATAATAACCATGTCTTTATCTGCAGCAGTTTGGCCGCAATTTTGAATGCAAAGTTGCTGCTTGCAACCATCACCTTAATTGTGCGTCGAATTACCAAATCGTATCCTAGCGTTAATTGCAGTCTTCGATATAGCAGCGTCACCATAGCATAGATGTGATAAACGTCAAAAATATTATAACAAACGTTAATAAACGCGTTTATTAGGAAAAAGATTGTAAACGTTTGTAAACTAAAAGTAAACGTGGACAGAGCGCAAGTTTGAATATTAGGCCTATTATTTGGATAATTCCAAATTCCAATAAAAGTTTTTTCATTGTCAAAGAATGTCTTACTCCAGTTCTGTGACAACCGTTTTACAAAAGTGTCCAGAATTCACTCACTTTAATCTTATAGCTACGTGAAAACTAAGTTGAGTTGTCCTGTTTACCGTCACTAGCACCGTGACCCAATGAACTCTATCAGTGATCGAACGCAATGCACTATAGCTTGGCTTCCCGTCATAATTTTGCTTCGTTTAGCTCATGTGATTTTTATTGAGATAAACGTTGACAAAATAATAAACGCGTTTACAAAATTTTTCTTTGTAAACGTTGTAAACGTTTATCACATCTATGCACCATAGCGTGTATAGCACTGTATAGACACAGTGGGAAATCGTTTTTTTCCGCAACCGGACGTCGTACGCTGGCCTTCGGCTGTATGAGGTACGGTCGGCCGCCCTAGCGACAGTTGGGTTTCTTGCGAAGAACTGAGAACTAATATGCACGGCACGACAGGCGTTTTATATGACGGACGGAAGAAAGCAGCGTCGTCGGCGTGGCGGGCGAGCGAGCATCGCAGCGACGGCGACGAAAATAAGGTCGTCGTCGTCGTCGAGCGGAAGAAGGCTCGAAGGCGACGACGAGAATTAGTGATGTCATTATTGTCGCCTGCCTGGTGACCGGCCATTGGCATGCTTCAACACTCGGTCGTCGGGTCAGCAGCAGCAGCCGCTGTTGCTTTCGTTTACACGAAAAGAAAACAACGGTTCTTTAGACTTTTAGCGCCGGAGACCTTGTAATAAACTACAGATAAATCATAGAAAAGCTAACTCAGATGTAAAGACTGAAGATAAAAACTTCATAAATATGAAAAAAGTGCATCCGGCAACAACACAATACAAGTAGTTTGAGCAAAGCTCACGTGACGCGCGACAGCATCGATACTGTCACCTGGGAAATCAGAGTAGAACGTGCAATAAAATAATAATAGTGCGTTTTGAAACATTACTCAAATTTGAGGCTTTATTACGGAGGACTCCTTGAATCTAGAAGATCGCAACCTGGACTGCCAAAATCTACGTTCTATGCTAAAAATTTCATACGCAAGTGTTTCCGGTGTATCTCTAGTAATCTCAATGCAATTCGCTGTTAAAATATGCATCGCAGTCTAAGCTCGCGAAAAAATCACTAAATCCGCTTTTTAGGTTTTACAGTCGTTTAAGGTCATCAAATGTATTCATACCCTTAAAAAGCTCGCCAGCAGCAAGTCTATGCTACTGCAACCGTTTTCAAGCATAAAATAGTAGGATAAATATTGGCAGAAATCGTGCATTTTGAAAGAATACACATTATGACGCTGCCGTACGCATTACTACGGACGGACGGACGGACGGACGGACGGACGCCTCGACGGTAGCTAAGACCCGCAGTTAAAAACAATACGTCTAGCAAAAGAGTCAGGTTCAACGTTTCAACGTTTGCAAACTATTTTTTCCGTTTTCTTTTGTATTTTTTGGAAGAAAAACGCGTTTCGTCGTTTAAAAATCGTTCTCTATCTTTTGTTATATGCCTATCCATGGTTTTGAATGCACTTCAGTTTGTGCCGGTGTAGTGGAAAATTCGTCGCACCGGAAAATTATTCCCACACGCAGCAGTACGGGTTAGGGTTAAGATTAAGGATAGGGTTAAATTTAGG
>Ga0209671_1003249_pt1:5000-15491 | contig 15491 bp, 3 predicted proteins | sample WorMetHERISLAND2_2_FD_187401 | JGI IMG/M metagenome (GOLD analysis project Ga0209671, IMG submission 187401) | Marine gutless worms symbiont microbial communities from Max Planck institute for Marine Microbiology, Germany - Olavius geniculatus... | ecosystem: Host-associated > Annelida...
TGTTAAATGATGGCCAAGACGGTGTGACTGAAAGCAAGATAACCAATCCTATTTTGTCCTATTTTAGCCAGTAATTCTGAATGTAGACAAACTGGAAGTATCACACCCAAACCTACACATCAGGCAATTTACTGTTGCTGTCACAGAAAAAAACATTATTCAGCCCACTTTAAACCTCCTTATAATGACGACATATCGCAACATGTACGTGCAACTGTAAACTGCCATCACTGCCTAGTGGTATTTAGCAAAAAAGATTGAGTCAAGTAAACAATAACTTATGCACACTTCTAAACTGCAAAGCACCGTTGACTAATTCTAAAGATAAATGAGCTCTATACATCTAAGCAGCAGATGAACAATGTACATATATACACCATTACACCATGTCCGGAAAAAAAACATCCCAAACATTTTTGATTGTAACTTAAAGAAGGATTATCAGATTTTAATAATTTTTGACACCAATATTTCTGACACAACTGGCGATCAAATGACTGTCTAAGTTTCCACCACACCCATTGTCTGTTTCTGCACTACCTGGGGGAACAAAACCAACGAAATATTGCATTTTGTCCTATTTCACCTGTTAGGGTTTTCTCAGGTATGGCAAAAGCAGACATTTGGTGCGGTGGGAACTAGAACGATCGTTTAATGGCAAGTAGTGTCGAAAATGTTTGCACCAAATATCATTAAAATGTGTCAATTCTTCTTCAAGTCACAATCGATAATGTTGGGGATGCTTTTTTGACGTATTTCCGTTCATTTCAACTCATATTTCGTTGGTTCTGTTTTCCCCAGGTAGTGCAGAAACAGTCATTGGGTGAGGTGGAATACTGAACCGTCATTTGATGGCCAGTTGTGCCAGAAATATTCGCACCAAAAACTATTAACATTGGACATCTTTTCTTCAAGTGACAATCGATAATGTTTGAGATGATTGTTTTCCGGACACAGTGTACCAACGCAAACACAGAGACAGATACATAGACTATGACAATAATAGTAAATAAATATTAAACAGCAGCAGTAAATAATAGTAAAATGAATATTTATCTAATGCTCTCAACCTGTCCTGCAGCTGTTGGTATGCTTTCCAGAACTGCTCAAGTGACAAATCTTTGACATCAAGATAACTTGGCTGAGAAGTGAAAGACAACTGACCCTTTCTTGGCTAAATATAAATGACAGAGTAAGCGAGTGAATAGCTGCTTAATGGTATATATCTATACAGTGCCATAAATGGTTAAAAGCATTTGATTCATGTTTTAATAAGAAACAACATAGAACTTGCTAAAATCAAAGCCATTAAGCTAATATAATGTAGGGAACTGGACCTTAAGATATTCACTAACTATCGCATGGCGAAACAAAATAGCAAACGTTCAATCACAACGTCAATCTTTGAACAAACTTTCAACTGCTGACTGACTGAAACTGCCGTTCGCACTACAAGCGAGAATACGTCTTACTCGGTCGACGTCTGAGCAGCAACTAACTAGCTATCTGGCCGTCGCCCCTATTTATAGGCTCTGGCCAGCAGTGTACTACATGCACTAGACCTTACGCTGCATACACCAGACCCTATGGCAAAATATCCCATGTGGCCACGTTAAACGATGAGGGGGGGAAGGGTCAGTGATACCGAGAAGGGGGTCGACGGTCGACCTTCGCCAACCGTCGCGGATATTGTATTAGTACCGAGGGGGGCAGGGTCAGCGGTACCGAAGAGGGGACGTCGACGGCCGACTTTCGCCGACCGTTGGAGATATGGTATTAGTACTGAAGGGGGGTCGGCGAACCAACTTCGACCGACCGTCCCGAATCCAGCGTTAGTAGCAAAGGGGGAGGTCGACGACTCAACTTTCATCAACCCGGTCCGAATTTGATGAGCAATTTAAAAGGGCAATTTACGGTCTGTTAACTAACGATTTATAAAACCAAAACAAGAGGAATTTGGGAAAAAAATTTGTAAGATAAAACTAACCCAATAAAACGAAACAAATAAATAAATAAGGAAATTTAGAAGAAAATGGGCAAAAAGAAAATGAAATAATTTAGATGAATGATATTAACCAGGGATCCCTCAATAAAAACAATGTTACATACAATGGTAAAAGTTTATATCTTTAATAAAAGCAAATGCAACGACTCTTACTAAACAAAAATGATTATATATAACCACAACAAAATATGACTGATTTCTTAAACAATAGATCACCCATCCTGTACTGAAGCAGTGCTTGCATAACAATTTTTATTCGTAATGATCACTTACAGGTGAGCACAACCAAATCAAACAAAAACCAACAATTAGCAATGTACTTGCCAGAAAAAAACTATTAGATGAAGAATGGTAAGAAAATTCATTATGTCAAATAAATACAGCACTAACACAATTTAACTCTTTAAAAATTAACCATGACAGACTGCTAGGAAAAGCCTAAGCCCGTCAGTGCTGCTATCTATAGCAGACAAACAGATGCAGTACACATTAATATACAAATGAATATGCACAAAAACTCATTAAAAAGAACAAAAAAACTAAAAGGCGCTCGTGAGAGTGCATATCTCCGCCAAGTGAAGTGATTTAAACATTACTATTACTACTAATACACCTACAAATATAACACCTGCAACTACACAATACAACGAGGAAAAGAGAGGGAGAAGGAAGAGCTGCTTCGTGGAGGGAGGTAAAAGTAACAGCCAGTGTTGCTGCTTCTGCAATGACGTCATTGCTACTATGAGTCATCATGTACACAGAACGACGGAACAATGAAAACACGGACAGAACCACCAATCTCCTAATCTCCAACGTTCACTACGTAGACACTTGGTGGAGATAATAAAATGAACAACAAACCTGGCTAGTGAGGACAGATAGCATAAATGCTAGTACATGACGAACCACAGCACGTGGATGCATGGCAGAAGACGTAATGTCATGACATGGTGTGACCTATAGCAACAGACAATGTCAGCTCCTGCAATATACTGACCAAAACAATCAGAAACTAATACCCCATTTACACGATCAAGCAATCATCAAGCAAACAAGCGGCGTAGGCGAGGTTTTTGTCAGGGTGTCTGGGGACTGATGTCTCCAGTAGAGTCAGAACAGAGAACCAGTGGGGATCTGGGAGCAAAGTCCTTTTAAACTGACAGGCAAAGACTGGTTTAATTTGACTGCATAAGACAATATTTTTTAGCAATTTTATTGCCCACGTAGACAGTAAATCGTTATTGTATTTAACCAAATACACCCTGTGAGGCGGTCGCCAATTGCCGTTTAGCCCCCTTTCACCAACCCCCAAAAATTATCATTGGATCTTTTACGTTTTACATGAAAGCCCTCAAGCAGCTCAGGGGGTCTGGACGCCACAGCGTATCTAGCTGCGTGAGACTTTTTATATGTTCCAAGCGAAACTTTTTAAGAACTGAACTTCTTTCAATAAATGGACAACGATTTTTGCGACTAACACTAATACGTTAGTGTTCATTGTTCAATGCAAATAGGTCTATGTTAAGACTATTAACAAGAAGAAAAATATTCAACAATGTATGCAAAAAATATATGGCTAGAAGTGCTAATTTTGAACTAAGTATTTGGTGCTTAGTAATTCTATGGCCTGTTCTGACGTCATTTCGCACGTTAGGTTATTTTTTTATCTTTTTACTGACCAGCCGGCGGCCGCAGAACCCTTGGCAGGTTCTCGCGAAACCCTTGGGTTCCGCGGAACCCCGGTTGAAAATCACTGTGCTATATAAATTGACGACCTGTACCTTTACCTTTACAGAGCACTAAACCGAAACGATTTGGGGTGCTAACGCAAACAGCATAAAATCAGGCTCACTGTTGCATGACAATTTTTCAGTATGTAGCTGGATTTATAAAAGTGGGGACCCATGGAATCTAATTTTCTGAAAACCCTGACAAATACGCATAGGAATTTCTCATTTGCAGATGTGAATATACGATAGCTTAAATTTGTGCTGGCCACAAATAAAAGCATTTCACTGAATTACAGTTTCATGCAAAAATGAGGGGCGGACAAAGATTTTTGTGTGTCAATATATTAGACAAAAACTTTTTATTGTCTATATATCAGTAAAACATACCTTTCTTGTGTATTCATGTAAGCAGCTTGTGTAAGTGATGTCATTGTAATTTATGACATCATAGAGCATTAAGCTGAAATGATTTGGAGCTCTAACGCAAACATACATTAAATCAGGCTGGTAGGTGCATAAAACTTTTTCAGTCTGTAGCTGGATTTACCAAAGTGGAGCAACGTGGCATCTGATTTTATGAAAGCCCTGACAAATACGTTTATAAATATCTTATTTGAGTCTGTCAGTATACTGTAGTCTAGCCTGTGATGGCCGCAAATAACAGCATTTCAAATAATTATGACGTAATGCCAATATTTAACAGTATTAAAAAGATTTTATTGAAAATATTACTGTCAATTATATCAGTTGTGTTAATGAAACGCCATCAAAATTTGTGACTAGTTACATTAGCCCCCTGATGAGCTAGCCACAGTCTAGCACTGCACCTTAGTCCAAAGTCTACATTTACCAATTTGGCTGTTCATGACTATGACTTAGTACACTAATAGCACTATGCGTACAATAATGACCCGACCCCAGTAACTATTATGTATTTTGAAATCTGAAATTCGATCATGCCGGTGTCTGCTATCCACGATGATCACATGATATGATCACCCAGTGTTATTTATCACTGAATCTAAGAAAACACGCCCCCAAATCAACAAAGTTTTCTCCTTTGCTGCCTACCTCGATCGATATAATTGAAGTGTACATAAACAGCAGGCATAAACATAATAACTGGATGCTAATATGGTCAATGCATGGACGTACACACAACTATTAAATAAGTAAAAGTAGATCAAATCTTTATAGTGCAAACTGATAGCCATTATTCATGACCATGAGTGAGTGAGTGAGTGAGTGGTTTTATTTTCCAGCACATCAGCGCATAAAGCCATTTTGTGTCATAATGGTGCAAACAAAAATTGACTGGATAAACAAAACCAACGTCAAAGATCAATATGATTTTGCTACTACAAAATGTGGATAATAACGACTGTGGTTCAGTTGGTGAAATCAACTAAACAAACTGCGTGGAATAGATAAACTTACATCAAGTGCAGATTTCCGCTGAAATCCATGGACTGTAATGGAAGAAACTTGAAGTCTTTCAGCAGATGAGTCTCGAGCACCCAAGAACTTTATCACCACAAACTACAATAATTCATTTTAGGAAATAAGCTTAATGTGACAACCTGAATAAAAAAACTACCATATAGGTCTGTCTGTCTCCCATATAGGCTCCTCACTCAAAAGCAAAAAAAAGCAGAAAAATGGGGTAAATATTCCCCCAAGGAAAGTATAACCAGTGTGCCAATTTTCAGTTCTAAAAATCAAGGACCGAAGTTAGGATAAAAGTTGTGCAATGCAAAGCTAAGTGGTTGGCAGCATGTAACGTCAACACAATGGACCCCACAAGGATACCTGCCAAATGGCATTAAATCCATCAAAAGTTTTAAGAAAAATGCACGAATGCCACAGACAGAAAGACAGACAGACTAAAGAGAAATGTACCCATAGGCAGAGGTAGAACTGCTTGCACTGCTAGAAGCTATTCCGCCCAAAGATGGGTAACTAATAAAATGTTTTTGCACGAGTCTTTCAGGTGATGACCAACAAGACTGTTTTTTAAAGAATCACAGCATCTGTAATACAAGGCATTACACAGAAGTCCAAATAAAAGACATCAACTTGTTCAATTACCTGACCAACTATAGCTGATTGCATCTCCATTGATATACTAGTGCTACCATGCACAGACACACAATGACATACATGCATAATCTATTATATGTCATTATAACATTTGCGTTTGCTGTCCTTCATAACTTTGATACTATTGGTTGGGCAACTTTTCTGTTTCTAACTATTTGCAACATGCTCACTTTTATCAACCATCCAAAATGCCAACAACTTGTTACGCTCAATCTTGGCTTGATAGTCTAACGATCAGCATGTAAGACCTAATAATCAAGGGTTAGTTGACTCTCGACCATTCCAGTATCATCCTGGGCAAGTTGTTCACACACTACAGGCCATCTATGCGATGCCCTAGTTTGTGGGCCATGCCAACTAAATAACCAAATCAAAATAAAATCAACACTGCAACACGTTGCTTAATAAACTTCATATAAGCAAAAGTTCTGCCACAGCAATTCCCAAAACTTCACTTCCGAAGACCAGCTAAACCTGCAGTAAGTCTTAAGAATGGAAAAATGGTTAATTGGATGAAAACTGATCATGTTGTGCGAATGTATGTAATTATGTAATTTTCTTCCAACCCAACTCTACGACTTTAAAAAGTCACAAATACGGTCATACAACAATAACACATATTGACGTTGTTCTTCACAACATGTCGTATCTCACATTTTACAAATTCTTGAACAAATTACAAAAAAGCAAAAAAACTGTTTAGAGTAATCTGTGCAACGAGTTGACCGACAAAGTTAATATGAAAAATGCTGAAAAAATTTGACGGATATGAGTATGACGTTTGTTTCATCAAATTATTTTAAATATAATTTTAATGCACAAAAATGTTGTTTACAATAGTTGTAAGCTGCACTTTTGCACATAAATCGTCGCGGATTGGCATTTACAACCATTGCATTTTTGATACAATAGTTGTAAACACCAAAATTTGTGACAAGAACGGCATTTACAAGTATCGTAAGTGCAAATACAATAGTTGTACATGCACTTTTGGCTAATTGGAGTCGATTTTAAGTGCATACAACTATCGTAAACAGATACTATAGTTGTAAATAGTAAAAATAGCTCAAATTTAAATACAATAGTTTGAAATACCTTTTAAATATATTCAACAGACTCAGAAAGTATTGGCACCATCGTGTAGGTCACGAGAAAACACATCTGGTGACATAAAAATCTCAATTTCGTCAAAAAATCGAGTTACAATAGTTGTAAAGAGCAACGTCGATATAATTCAAAATTATCACTGCATAAATATGCCATCTACTACTACCACCAACCTAAACCAACTCAGCCTAACAATTTCTTAAGTTAGTAAAATGAGCACCAGCCAGTAACAGCTAAAAGTAAGAAAACATGCAGAATAATAAACCTAGTCCAACAGGACAGATAAGAAATCTTATAATCAACAAAACATAAGATGTTTTCAATGTAAACTATTTTACATACAAGTTACTCACTCATCAGCTTCGAGTTGAAAAAATCCAACAGGATTAAACAAAGTGGCATCACCAGCTCCGGATTTACTAAATACACAACAAACACACTAAATAATATTTAGTGCATTTACCAGTGCCGGCGTTAGAGAGTTGGAGCCCCCTCAAATACAAGCGTGAGGCACTCATTTAAATAGCTTATTAAATATACCCAACAAAATACATATACAAATACACAAAACAAAATAATACTGTAGCTCCTAACACTGAATGGGCTGCAGATAAACACTATTATGGTGTGCTTTCTTTTTAAACAAATAAGAAAGAAAATTTAAATAGTGCACAATATTGACGCGTAATCCAATGAACCTCAGCCGCAGAGGGTGGAGTACTGGATTAAGGATAGCGTAAAAGCTGTCGTACAAAAAAATTGGAGTTGGAGACGAAAACAGCATACAAAAAGGAAACTGTTGCTTAATAAAGCCAATGAAAAGGGTATTCCAAATGGGGGCAGTGGCTATTGCAAAACTATCAACAACAAATCAGAGTCCGATGAAGGCAGGGTATGAGAAAGAACATAATTTGTACCTGGCTTTCAAGTAGTTCTTAAAGTCAGCTTCTTGCCACGAGTCATAGTCAGTGCAAGCAAGACAACGCTCAGCCTCGCATCTAAACAAACAACAGTTCAGCAAGTAACAAGCGCAAATCTTAATCTCTACAACCCAAAGGAAAAAAATCCCAAGCTTGAAAACCCACATAAAAGCTCTCTCTGTATTGTACGGCGCTGTGCAATCGTTCACAATGCTGATGACCACACAATGCCAAAACATTAGGTCCTCTAAAAAAGCCCCTCTGAACTGTGTTAGACTAAAGTTATCCTTCCACAATGCACACATAGGCCTAGGTTTACAAAATAAAGCTAAGAATAAAATTAGGGTTAGGAATAGGGATAGGGTTATGTAAGGGTTAAGATTGGGGTTAGGTTAGGGATTACGAATTAGTAATAGGAATAGGGTTAAAGTTTGTGCAGCAGGCTAGCTTTGACGATCCATGTTTCGACGATCCAGGTTTTGACAGAGAACCTCTCACAACATGATCAGCATTAAAAAAGCTATGAGTTGAATTACCAGCACAGCACACTCTTGGACAAGTGAATGAATACATTTGCGGCATAGATAGGATTACTCACTGAGTTTGTAAAACGAACATGATGCCACGGCTTGCAGCTCTCGCTCCCTTCTCAACCTTTATGCAATCAATCAATCAATTTAAAGATCAGTCCATCAATCGACCAATCAATCAATCAATCAATAAACGAGAGCACTTTTTGTAGTGTCACATATGTCGCAAACCAATCAAAGTCATGTACGGCAAAGACTAGGCTGAGTGTTCACATTTACTATTGCGCAAGATAGCTCATGTCAAGTGGCAGGACAGAATCCCCAACACAGACGTATTGAACATCTGTGGTATCATGAGCATAGAGGCTTTCCTGCTTAAAGATCAGCTAAGTTGGGTCAGTCACATCATGAACATGCCAGACAGTCGCATCCCTAAGAAAGTATACCATGGACAACTGGCAGTGGGAAAGTGCCTGCAATGCGGGCCAGTCTTACGGTACAAAGACGCTCTGAAGGTCAACATGAAGCAGTGCAATATGGGCCCGTCAACTCTGAGCAGTTACATGCAGGATCACTCGGCCTGGAGGGCTCCGTGCCACGAGGCGGTCGGCCGGTTTAAGGACTCGCCGGTTGAGGTTCTGGAGCACAGGAGAGCAGTTCAAAAGGGGACTCAACCTCGCAGCAACCTCAGCACCTAGCCGTATGACAGTTGCTCCCGCGTCTGCAGCTCCATAATTGGACTCCACGCCCATCAGCAAACTCATCCATGACAAGTGATCCATCATTTCGATGGCGCAGTCCAGCACTATAAGCAATGTAAATAATTCAGTTTAAAGCCGATGTTTAAAGTGCTAAAAAGATTGGCAGATCTACAGAGTAAGTTCCAAACTGAAAGTACACTAATGCACAAACAGCTCTGGTCAAAATACTGAAACTGAAACAGTCTAAACTACAGTGAAACAGTGAAAAATCTAACATATGCAAAGTAAAGAAAGTAGCCTTCCAGAGCTACAAGACCCAAGGGTGGTGCTATCTGTTTCCTAAGCCCTCAGCCAAACACCAGTCTACACTGCAAGATCATGGATACAGGGCTAGTGTATCATATGGTGTGCCTGTTTACAGTCCAGCTATCACTGGTATTCATTGCACCTACTCAGGAAGGGATGGCCAGGTTGAGTTTACCTGGGTCGCTGGTTATATAGCACAATGGTACTACTGTCTACTGATTGCTACCCGTTCAAGCACTAACCGAGCCAGTGTAGATAAACTTCACTGACTGAACACAATGTGTTAAGCACTACACTAAACCATCACCTATCTCGCATAATAATAATCACTTTGATGGTAAAACGAAGTACACAAATGTAATATAAAGCTAGCAAACCCTAACATGAAAAAGACTATTTGAAGATATGCATATTTAACGTACCCGGATGCTAGCCTTGGTAATTTCAAGCCACGATTGTCCACCATCACTTGCAAATATCATGCCCACTTTCGTTTTTCCCTGAGCGCTAATATATTCTGTGAAGCACACACGCACACATACGCCATTTTAATTTGTCACCACGTTATACCCGTTTTTCAGATTAACTAATTTGGGCTGTATCATGAACCAAAATTTTCGCAAATGTTTCACTTTAAATGTTACTAACTGCATCTGAAGCACAAAGTTGAGATAACTGTACATTCCCAAACTCTAGTAACATGACCTGGCTGTTTCAGCCATAATCAAATCATGCATACAAAAATTAATTACATAACTGTTAACTATCGATTACTGTTAGTCATAATTAATTTGGTTCAACAACCACTGACAGGTCTTAGCAAGCAGGCATTTCCAGTCTTTAGTGCTGGCTATTGCAGTGGCGTCATGAGCTAAAAAAAGTAGGTGGGGCAGGAAGTTAAAATTTTCTAACAGACACTACAAATTTCCGACAAAATTCCAACAGACAACTGCAAATTTTCGACAAAAAAAACTATAGGTGCTCAGAATTTCAATCTGACCCATTTTTCCAAAATGGAGTTTTTCAGCACCCAAATTTTTTAGTAAAAATTTTTTCCAGCAATTTTCAATTTTAAACAACCCAATATTAAAG
>Ga0209671_1003252_pt1 | contig 15488 bp, 2 predicted proteins | sample WorMetHERISLAND2_2_FD_187401 | JGI IMG/M metagenome (GOLD analysis project Ga0209671, IMG submission 187401) | Marine gutless worms symbiont microbial communities from Max Planck institute for Marine Microbiology, Germany - Olavius geniculatus... | ecosystem: Host-associated > Annelida >...
GACTTAAGACCTCGAGGTCGTGGGCTTGACTCTCGGTCGGGTCGCTATTAAGCCGTTACTACGTCGATGGGTGACTTTCTGCGGACAGGTAAGCCATACAGGTATATAACCAACTCCATGGTTAACTCAGTCTTCCATCCCTCCGGTCTGTCTGGCTGGGATTAAGGCGGGGCGGGTCAAAATGCGTGCGGTCACTCGGGTGGCAAGTAATACTGTGTAATCCCATATGGCAGGTGACGCTCCGTAGCTCTGCGATGGGTTTCCGCTTTTAGCTATTGTGTTAGGGGGAAATTAGTGGCAACATTAAACTTAAAGCCCCTATAGTGTATTTAGTCGGAAAGTTGCAACAGTTTGTGGGAAAATTCAACATTGCAACTCCCTGCCCTTGAATTCCAACTTTTCAACGCCTGACGCCGTTGTCTAGCCCACAGCGTCGTGGGTATGGCAGCTCCCGGCAGTCGTGGGAATTCCCGGCTGTGCGTCGCCTGCAGTCCGCTGACCAGCAACTTGCTTGATCGGAATGGCTGATAAACTCCAGCGTCCGTCGTCGGCGTTGTTTCCGCTGCAGTTGTCCGGTCGCGTGGCTTTCTTTACTGCAGTGATTTCGCGTAGATCTAAGCCTGCGTATAGTGTAGCATGTCCGTGGATTTGTGACTAAGTGTTCTCACAGCGACGTAACGCCTGTAGATAGCTGCATGATTTTCCTCGGGGCCTACGTATAGACAGACTTTTCCCAGGGAGGGAGGGTTCGTCTTCACCCGGCGGCTCTCCATATTAAATCTAGCTGTCGGGTCTATTCTAGAGGAATGTTTGAAGGTACCTCAGTTGTGTCTGGGGCAAAGCATTAGCCGCAAATGCATGTCTGTGCTTTCAAACTCGAAAATCACATCGAGTGGTGACGACTTTGGTTATTTTTATGCAATGTTTTTTTCTTGGTTCCGGGTCTTGGCTAATGTGGGGATAGGGCTAGATCGAAAGAACGCATCGAACTCCCTACAGCTACGGAGACAGTTACTGACATGCAGGAGGGAGGAAATGGGTTAGGGTTCTGTGTTAACGGTTAAAGGAAAAAGGGGCAAAACGTAATGGAGGAACTATTAGGCCTACACTGATTTTTAGCTTGAGAACGTAGAGTTCAGATATTTTTCTGTGGTAATTTTACGTCAAAATATCTCTCGTACATTGTAAGTCTTACGGTGAGAAATATTAGCATCCTATCGAATATGGTCAGCTGACATAACTGAAGCATCTGCGTATACATGTGGTGTATAGGGCCTACCAGCCAGCGGTGTCGTTGGTGTCGCCGCCCTGGCGAACACGCTGAGTACTGCAACTCTAACTCCGTACAGCTAGGGACTGATCTCGGTCCGTGTATGTGACCAGACTGCAGATGGGATTGAGTCTTAAGTCTGCTTCAAGGCGCTTTCGCACCGAGCCTTCTCAATGCGCCGAGGCCCTGCAGAGACTTAACCACTCGACAGCTGCTTTTACTCTTCATACTGTGCTCTATGCTGATTGCTTTATCTAATTATGTACACGGTGGACCGGAAAGAAAGCCGCCGAGATTTTGTCGCGTCAGCGCGGCAGAGTCCAAAGCATAGGGCCTATTTGATGAGGCTTGATCTTTGTGTCACTTACCTTATCATTTCTTCATTCCTGTTTTGATCGGCCCTATAGTGTTACCCCTTGACTACATAAGGGGTGTAGGGCCAGTGGCGGAGCCAATGGGTAACACTGTTACTCGTTTTCACCGTAGACATGGAGCGTTAGGCCCTATCTGGTGCTTAATGGTGGATTTTTTTTTGTACAGAAAGACAGCAGTTTTGCCATTTGGCGCTACAGGTGCAGTATATTCCTATTATACTTTAGGCTAACCGTGTATAATTTAAATTGACATAGCGGCAGCATGTCAGAAACACTGCATTGGGTGGATTTTCATGTCATGCATTGCAGGTTACATGTAGTAGCATATTATTAGATCGGTCATGAGAGAGGAGAGAAGCTGTTAACCGTGATTGTTGTTTTCTCTCAATAGCGTTAATCAACCAGCAGCATAAAACACCGGCTCATGCGCGTTGATTAGATGTCCCCATCCCACGCTATCCGATGCCATGCATCGGCGCCTTTCTCAATGCCAATATACGCAATCGTCTGAGTAATGCATCTGAATGACAATAAACTGATTATAGCATAAACTAGCAGCTGCTTTGTAGGGCTATACTGTGCAGACAACATGAATTAAACCATTAACCTGGCCACTAACAGAACGTCACTTTCTAAGTTCCTACATCACTGTCACGTGATCGATTTGATGTTTGCTGTCGTTAGAACAAGAAGACTGGCAGGCGGTGCATTCACTATGACAGAGTCTGCTGCTTGCAGCGCCTGTTGCCTCTTGAAATTCGAAATGCCAGAACTCGAACAGCGTTTTAAGACAACTCAAAACTTACTTTTACAGTAAACGTTTTAACTTATCACAGCATATTTTAATTTTTTAAATGTTAGATGTTTCTTTACTTTAGCTTTTTAATTATCCATTTCGTGTGTTTCTACTTTTAATTTCTATGGTTGTAGGCTGCATGGTGGCGTTTCTACAACCTTACGTGGATAAAATCAGGCGAATTAGCGGAGATAAACTGTTTTACGTTTTGTTTTTGTTTTTTTTCAGCTATCGGCGACATTTACTGTTGATGAGACGGCAACACTCGGTGGGACACCGAGTGTCATGAAGTTTATGAAGAGAGAGCAAAGCTGGCTGATTAAGTCAATATACTGTGTGCTTAGAGATCTCGTAATGCTCCGTCGTCATGACTGTGTTGTTACTGGGCTTAATCAGTAAGCACTAAGCCACTCAGCACAGCTTTTAGCGCAGCATGCAAACATAGTACATAGTGGCAGCAGTACGTACGTGACACGACCTGGTCTGGTCTAGTAGCTAGTCATCACTGATTTCACTCTGACTCTGACTGCATAGCATGGCGTGTGTCTGCCAATTACCGCTATATTCACCGCTCTCTCCCGTTCTCTTTTTGTGAGAGTTCTGGAATGATCTAATGTTGCTGCATCAAGTCGTTGATCGCGTCTAAATCACCGTGTGACACACACTGCGCGTAACCACTAACCAGTGATCACAGCACTGTACGAGGTGACATAGGTACGAGAGTGTCACAAATTAGGTCATGGAAGGTTGTCTATAGCTCTCAACGGTAACACATTTTAGAGATGCCTGAAATTAGGGCCTATGGGATCACACAGTGTAATTATCTGGTACCCGACGGACGTCGATAGGCGCCCCTCCCCGCCCGGCTTCAACCCCGGCCAGACATGCTGGTTGGTACTCAATTCACCTTTACCTCAGAAAGATGGAAGGCTGGGTTAAACTTGGTTTTTGGTTATACGCTAAGATTGTTTACCTCCGCGGAAAGTCTCCCATCCAGCGACCGGATCGAGAATTAAACCCACGACCTCTTGATCGTAAGTTCAAAGTCAAAAAACATGTTATGTTGCGCCTTCAAAAGACTTTCCAGAGACCACGAAAGCCACAAAAGAATCTTATTCTTGATCTTGAGATGCTTTATCTTAATGGCTCGAGTCGGTCGCAACTCTCGACCTCTGTGCCATAGATGTTAAAAACATTTGTTTGCAAATAAAAAACATGTTTTTATACTTTGTATAAAAACATTATAAAACATTATAAAAGCGTTAAACTGCAGATGTTTCCTATCGCTACTTTTTACTTTAGACATTTTTATTTTATGTAACCGTGATTATGGTACATACTCATATTTGAACTAAACAATCAAGTGTTAGAACAAATACCAAGTATACTAGTCACTTTAACAGTTTTAACACATTTGTGGCAATTTATTTTAACGATTTAACAAGAACAAAAAACATGACAATATAAAGCACAAAACATTTATAAAAATAACAAAAAACAAAAAAAAATAAACAAAAGATTAAAAAAGTTAAAAAAAACATAAAAACACGTTTTTATACTTTTATTTAAAAAAATAAAAAAAATGTTTTTTATATTTATGCCCTGAGCATTGCTATTGTTCCTTTTTCTGTCACTGATTTTCTATGCGATAGATGTCGGAATTTAGTTCCCGGTTGTTTATCGCGACCAAGTGAGAAGGAAACAGTGGGTAAAAGGTGTGCGTAGGCCTACATGAAACTGCAGAACGAACAGTCAAGTCGTTACATTGTCCAGCTGATCTGCGTGCAAATGGAGTGACCTTTGCTTGGCTGTAAAAAACGCTGCAGGTGAGCATGCAGTCTATTTCAAGGTGACAAATGCAATGATTACATTCTGTAGGAGGGCTTGCGACACGAGACTTTTGGGCTCTCAATCCAACATTATTTCGACACCAGTTTCTATTCACGTCAGCTCAAAGAGTCATAATGTGTTTATTGCTTTCTGCGTAGTATGTAGTATGTAGAATGTTTCCTGGGTACATCTAAATGCACAGCGAGTAGGCGTCGTCTCGAGCTGCTGGTAATAGTGTCATCAAACTAGCACCGGCGCGACGTCGTGAAGTTAGCTATAGGACCTGAGACACCGAGAGGCGTATGAATATATCGTGATCAATTGGCCCGCGGTGCATACATGCAGGGGTCTAGTCTAGGTCTAGGACCACTAGAACAACTACGTGTAGAATATAGAGGGATCGGCGTCACACGACAAATGCGCGTTTGTCTCACTTTCTTGTCGCCGGGGCGCTGCAGCTGCTCTCAAGACCGCAACGTCGACGCCACACGGTGGGGGACATGGCAGACTTGCTGAAAATGTTACATCGTTAAACCATTGGTAGTCGGCCAGTTTTTGGGTGGTTTCTATTGTTGCTTGGATGCGAACAGGGACAGATTATTAGTCCGAAGTCTTAACAGCGCAAGGATCAAAGTTGGGATTAGTGATATAGCTAGAAATAGAAATAAATTGCTTTTCTAGCTAAGGCGTATATATATATATATATATAGGGTGGGCCAAAAAATCCCAACTTGTTTTTGAATGAGTGTGTTTCACGTGATTCTATCGTCTTGGTCATTTGCGTACCAAAAATTATCAAATTTGGTAAAGATTTGAGGAAGTTCACACAAAAAGTTGGAAATATTTTTTGGCCCACTTTGTAGCGTATACTTTGACTATTGTGGCCTTTCGCTATGGCAGCCCCTGGCTATAGCGAAACCTGTCACCGATGCGGACAACTTGAGTGATAGGACAGTGGAGGCGCAATGGCGGCGTCAGTAGACGTAAAGTAGCATGAACTGAACTGAGTTTACTGAACACACTTGCACCTCGAAAGCTGGATAGCTGAATAATACAATAATACATGAAGCGAAATATACAAAACATGCAGAAATTGTCCATGGACGTTTTTATGTCCGTGCTGCTTTATTGGATAGTTAAAAGCAGAAACTCAAACTTTAAAAATGTTCGATGTTGTGGAAACGGTTTTGGCTGTAAAAGTTTGAACGCTGGTCTCTAGATTTTGAGCACTCTCGTCAGCTGATATTTGGTTTCCATTAACGTCTATGTACCTTAGTATGCCTACGCTATATACGAAAGACCAGCCATTACATTAACGAAATTATTTGTTTTTTTGTTCAGCTCAAGCGGCATAGTCACGTTTGTTTAGTTATAATAGCATAACATAATGCACATGCACTGAGCACTGACCGATTTATATATACGTCAACAAACCCCAAAGCATCACTTTCAAACTACGATAGCTATTTACCGCTACATTTCAGCATAAAATGCCCCGAAACAGTCGCCCGATAGCTTGCTTGCCGATGGCTGCGGCTAATCCGGGCTTATCTTCGCTTTCATAGCTTACGATTAGCGTAATCCGTCTGACCTGTCTGCAGCCCAGCCTAGCCCACAGGCCCTGGGCGTATATCACTGTAGTCTGGTCACTCATATAGCCATGACATCATTTCGGTCTGTCCTTTTCCTTCCCCTTCCCCCTTCTCTTTCCATTACCTTTCTTTCCCCTTTCCTGAAAGGTGAAAAATGTGTGCAATAATAGAATTAGTAATCATTTACAATCATTGTCTACTATAGTAGCGTTACTTTGGGGTTTAACTTAGACCCCGAGGTGACGCTGCGTGGATGTCGATAGAACAATAGTTAATAATTGCGTCGCGGCTCGACGTTTGCACGCATCATTCTGATCACGCAATGACACAGATACGTGGACGTGGCGTGGTTCAAGGCTCTCGGTGATCCTATAGCACTGCCTGTAGTGTACTTCAGTGCTGCCGTCACTCATCTGTCATCACGCATTCAATCTAACCATCAACGACATCTGCAGCAGCAGCCGTCTGTCGCCGTGCAGTCACCATGACGTCTCAGTGGAATGGTCGTGCTGAACTGCGCAGCAGCTGTCAGAGCTTTAAAATTTTCGCTGTTTCCAGTTGCAGTCTGCCGCAAAAGTCGGAACAAAGGAATATTGTTTTAATTTGTTTAATATTTATTTTACAACATTCCGTGTAGTATTACACAACAGCTAATAAAACAGAAAACATTTGGTTCCAGTAAGACATTAAAAGCAAACAGAAAATGCTCGTGTATTTTTGAAGTTTAAATTAAAAAAATAGAGAAGGATCTTTTAAGAGACGGACGGCAGCTGGACGACAGAATGTCTTACGCTCAATGCGCCGAAAACACAGCTCAACACAGATGCGACTGTAAGAATACATTAATTTTCTTCTCACAATACCCAACGTTTTTGCTTTTTGCTGCTCACTTGTCCGGTTCATTTAGCCAATATGACTTTTCCGTTGCAGGAGGCTGTAAAAGAAACTACTCTATTCTTATAAGCTAACTGGCTAAGGAATCTAAAAGATACACAAACGTAGCGAAAAGGAAAGGGAGGCGAGGAGAAATGTGTCACGCATCACCGTGGGTCAAAATGTAATGAGGTCACGCACACGTGTCAGCCTGTGTTTAATAGGTCAGCAGGTTAAGTAAAATAAGTCGTAAATATTCTAAATTGTTTAATCTGCCAAATGTTCCATGAGTCATTCCCGGGCTTTATATGCGTGTGACCCCAGCTCTGCTAAGCTAAGCTTGCTTGCCGATGTCTGATGCAAATAATAATAATTCTAAGCTTGCCGGCCATCTGTCCGCCTGTCTGTCATCTGATCTCATGTCTGAAGCACTTTGCTGAAGGAGATAGTTACAACTTAGCCACTTTCAGGCGACTTTTTGCCAAAGTCGCAAAATCTGGCTCCTCAGGAAATCGTACTTGGACGTTATCATCTGAATCTGTTGCTATTGGCTCTAAATATGATGTTATCTCGTATAGTGTGGCAGTTAAACCGGTTGTATGGAGTGCATTTGCAATGTCGTTGGAGGCTGTGTTGATGTGACATTTTTTTGAGTGTGCCTTTGAGCATACTCGTAGTTTACTCGTAGTTTGAGTTTTTTTAGTGTTTTTAGTGTATTTTATTGTGTGCTGCTGCCTTTTGGCGTAATAAACGATGATGATGATTAGGCAAACTTTGCTAATTAAGGGCCATTCTGACTGGTTGATTGAATGACTGGCCATCTTGTCTCACCGGTGACTGGTCGTCTACAGCACAAAACGATGCCATTGCTAAGTCAAATAAACAGCTAAATGTCATGCTTTGCTTTTAGATACTTTTCTCTCGTCAATCTATGACATTGTGTGATAAATGCATACAGCATGACGAGGAAAAAGTAGGCTACTGAAATGTTTGAAAAAGCGTGCATACTGTTATCATTTTCAACAGGTAAATAAACGAATGGCGGCTAAACCCATTTTTATAACACAAGTAGTTAGTAGAGTGTTTTTAATTCAAAATTTTTCTCCACTTAGTTTTCGTGTTTTCTATTTATATCACGTCCGCCCATAGGACATAATAAGTATATTTACGTAAACATGTGCTCAAATAGTACATAGCCTAGTACTTGCTAAATAGGCCTGCGGTGTGTGTCACTAAAATATATGATTGAGGCTGTTTGCCTCTGATCAAAAGGCTCCACGTAATTTCATGTTTTCTGTTTCGGTAAATACTAAACCAATTTTCACTGTGCAGCTCTGCATGCAGTCCATGGTGCTCTGATACCGTTTCGTCGTTATGCAACGTTTTATTTCTGTTAATTTTGTTGGCATAACATAGATTTTCGTACACACATTAGCTAGTTTTATTTCTATTGCTTGAGTTTTGATTGTATTCAGTGTTTTTTTACTTTTTAAATCTCTATCGCCTCTCAAGCTTTTGTTTTTTGGTGTGTGAACAAAGTAGACTAAGTAACTGCGTGCTTTACTTGTTTAGTTTTTGGCTAGGTTGTTTGTTTTTTCTTTTTTATTTGCTATTAAGGTCCTACTTCTTTACTTATCGTTTGATTGAGTGATTGTAGTGCCGTCGGTTTTTCTTGCTTTGCGGCTACATTGTGTTAGAATTCTGCGAACTGGCATATTGTGTCTGCGAAAACTAATTCTCATAGCAATAACGTTGCTGTTAGTTGGAACTAATCTGATGCAACGACGTGGTCTGGCGTCATAACACATAGACTTACTGGCTACGTGTATTGTGTAGCGACTGCGTGTGTCCGTTGACTTGACTTAGGCCTACTTGGCTATATAACTTGAGACACAGCTTCCGCCGTTTCAAGAACATACCGTCGTAAAGTTTGTAATCGTAAATGCTGCAGTGCAAGACGCAAGGGCGCAACTTCCTGTATAAAGTCAATGAAATTCTAGAACAGGAATAACCCTCAACGGGATCCAGAAAAAGCCCTCTTAAAGGGTGTGGCGACAAAGCTCAAGAATTGTAGCTGAATATTAACACGCACGAACTTTGACTTAAACTTAAGGCAGCAACAACATTTCTGTAATTCTGTATACTACTTTATACATCGGCGTATTTAAAGAACATTGATCTGCCATGCCTCGCGCCGCTGAAATTTTGCACAATTTTGCTTCATGAAACATCAAAATTTTTGCGGCGTTAGTTAGCCTAACAAGAATGGCTCAGCTTCGTCCTTTGACTCCGGCTCATAAATTTTAAATACGCCACTAATCTTGGACTATATAAGTACTCTTGTTCACGGAAATTTCATTACATTAAGATCGCTGGAATAGGTTAGCAACCCTACCTTAAAACGTGAAGACTGCAGCCTCCCGTCTCTTTCTAAGCCCCGGGGAATTAGTTACGCCCCCGCAAGACGTCTCACTGTCATTTATTGCATTCTAGAGTCTACATATCATAACCGTGCATTAGACGACGACGACCACGAACGACGACCAAGCGCTCTGAACATATGCATAAAATCATGCATCCTCCAGTACAGGCTAGTAGGCTCTGTGTGACGTATTATGATTGAACATGGATATTATCGGTTGTGCCGGACGGCGAATGTGAAATCTAATTAACGATGCAGTAGCTCAGCGCACATTAATATAGACAGCGGAGACGGACGGCCCCTGGGGTCACGCCGTACAAAAACACCACCGTGCTCGCCTCGCAATCTTAGGTTCAGCCTCATACAGTGCCGTCAAATGCTGTTGGTGAAACGATTTGAAACGTCAGAATATAGAAATTATTCATTCGTATCGTTCGTGTCATTATGTATGGACAGAGTGGATGCATTCATTCATTCCGTGTCCGAAGGCCCATTTATTCTCAATTCATCACTTTTGTCAATATTAAACGAAATGTACGTTAACGTTATGCTATGCATTAGACCAAGAACGTGTTTAGGAGAAGGAGAGCTTGCGCATAGATTTCGTGTGAAAGTAGAAAAAAAATTTGATGTAAAGAGAAATATTAAGCTTAACAAATACAAAATAATTTTTGCAAAGCTTAGCGCAAAAATATGCTGTTACAGTCACTCCCCTGCGTAAAGGTGTGAAGGCCCCTTACAAAGCGACAGAAATGAACTGAAATAGGTCTATGTCAGTGCTGTTCGGTTCTTTTCTGTCGCGTTGTACAATTTTTAAAAATAAACTATTACGCTATCGCGCGATGCACCTACTGTTCTTTGCCGACCGTTGGGTCAAAAAAGAAGTCTCGTGTATGATATGTCGTCTGTCTCTTTGTCGGTTGTCTGTCGTCTGTCGTTTTTCTGTAACGCATGTATTGTCGCTAAACGGTACGTAGTAAGGGGTTGGCAATGGTACCATTAGATGACGAGCATGTGGTTTGTCAATGATAACCATGTCTCTATCTGCAGCGGTTTGGCCGCAATTTTGAACGCAAAGTTTTTGTCTGCAGCTATCATCCGCGTGCGCCGAACTACCGTATCGTATTCTAGTTTTGATTGTCGCGCTCGATGTAGCAGCGTCACCATAGCGTGTATGGGACAGCAGTTACTCTAGGAAATCGTTCTCTTTCCGCGATAAGAAGTCGGCCGTTGGCCTTAAAATATAAGCGCTACGGTCAGCCCACCCTAGCCTTAGCTGGACTACTTGTTTTTTTCTGTGACCAAAATATCGCCACCAGCAGTAATAAATGCACCGACGTAGCGTATACGAGCATCACGACGCAGCAGACAAACCACTTACAACACACGGACGGATATAGACACTAAACGCTGTTAAGCAGTCGGTAATTGGATTTAGCCTACAGTGGGCCGAGCGCCATGAAGCTAAATCACTGTTAGTCGCTGACAACTTGTTCCAGGCAGAGCACACTGGGCCAGTCGGTGCCTGGCTGTCAGCGAGAAGTGGATTTATCAGTCGCGGGTCTCCGGGTCTTGTCAGCGCTGCATCCGTAGTCACGGGGCCGGCGAAAGCGCGCCACGTTACCGATAAGCTTAAGGCGCGTACAGAGTGACGTAACTGAACTGAACTGACATTGTTTAGTTTTTGATGAAGTGACCAATGGGCAAGCAGGTCGATCTCATTGGTCATTGGTTGACGAGTACGTGAGGTTAGTCACGTAGGCCACCGACGCCGTTGGAAAGTGCCTACTGTAATGCATTACTGCTTGCCCATTGGTCAGTTCGTTAAAAAAACTAAACCTAGTTAGTTTTGTTCAGTTACGTCGCTCTGTACGCGTCTTTTTGAAACACGGTACAGCGTCCCCGTTTAACGATTAATGCTGCCGCCCCATTACAATGTACTCACGGATTAGCATACAACGACGACGACGTTGATGGTACACGCTGGGGACTGTAGTCAACATATCGTGATGCCGGGAATAATTATGGCCGCGTGGGATCAGCTTCGTTGAATAAAAATTGAATTCCACCACTTCGATCTGTTGGACTTGTTATTAGTTTATCATTCTGGATAAGCCGGGTTTGGAATCGCGAAGTTGCAGGTGACGAAGCGCGCTAATCCGTCAACGTTGCCAGGACATTGTCAATAGTCTAAGTCAAGGTTAAACGCACGTTAAGTCACTCACTGTAACAGTGAAAAATCGCAAATGCGGTAAAGTCACGTATCACTGCTAGAAGGCACGACTGTATAGAGCAGATTTAAGCCTATTTTCAAATGTACCAATAGTAGCGGTTACGTCAAAAGTGACAGTTTGAGGAAGACCATTTTACACTGTGAATGAGACACGACAAGACTGTTGCAATGTTGCTTAAAACGTTCACGTCCCGAGATTGCAGTTGTCTAGGAGCTTCGTAGTGGTGGATGTTATACCCCGTTTACACGATCGAGCAGACATCAAGCTGGCTCATCCAGGTAACATATAGCCGCTCGTCGAGCCAGCTTCATCGTGTAAACGGGGTATTACGCAGCATGTAAAAAGGGAGTCTTGTGGGTTATTTAAGCGAATGTCTATAACGGAAAATGTTTTCAACAATAAATCAGTAAATAAAATTATAAGCTAGCGTACTGGAAACAATAACGTGCAGAAATGTTTTCGTCAAAGTAAGTAAGTAAGTAAATCTTTTATGCATAAAACAAAAGTAAGGCAGAACATAAAATAAGACCTTCAGTGAGCTACAGAAAACTAAAGGTAGGCATACAAAACATACATAATGCAACACTTTAAAAAAATATATGAACGGACAAAAACATACGTTAGTGAGCATTTAAGGGCGCAATCCTATGCAAACAGAGACCTTGTTAGCGCTATCAGCGTCCCGGTTACGTCAGAGCTGCGGTAGCTTACCTAGTTCTTGGACGGCTTTCGGCTTTAAGACGCCACGTTTTTCATCATCACGCGAAGATTACATAACGCTGAGCAGTGAGGTAAATCCAACTTAAAAACTCGACTTAAATGTACTGCTTTCACGACTTAGTTTATATTCTCGCCGGAACAGACAGCAAAAACTTGCATCGTGCCTTATTTATTTCGCTGATTGTTGTGTTTTTGAGTTCGTATATTTCTATTTGTTTGTTCACTTGTCACGTATGCTTTATAATGCGACGGTTATAGCTATACGGTTTTCAGGTGTTCTTTACCGTAAAAGTTGTTTAATATAATTAGTGCTAAAAGCAATTAATAACTTAATCATTATTACTTACGGCTGAAGTTCCGTGTTCTGTTTCTGTTCCGATAAAACGATTTTAGTCCATTTCGTTTACGAGATCAAAGGTCCTTCACTTGCTACAGCGCTTCTTACGCAAGTCAGACTGGTGACTAGAAGCCCTCACAAAGCCACGGAGCGTCACCTGCCATATGGGATCACACAGTTTTACCTACCACCCGACACACAGGTGAACGCGCCCCGCCTTAAGCTCAGCCAGATAGGCCGGTACTCGATTTATTTACCCCGAAGGAGTGGAAGGCTAAGTTGACCTAGGCGGCTGATTACACATTGAGATGGTTTACCTGCCCGCAGGCAGTCACCCATCCAAGTACTAACCCGGCCCGGCGTAGAGTAACTTCGTTGATCGGATGAAACGCGCTACCGCTGTGCCACGCCGCCACCATAAATTATTATGGATCATTATAATCACAATGTCATGATGTCATAATCATAATGCTTTTGTCTGCCTGCAGCTGATGAAAATGACGATGATGATGAGAGATGAATCTGTCGCTACTGCTGCTGCGTCGTCGTCGTCATCTCTGTTGTTTATTGTGTCCTGTATCATAGCCACGCTCAGCTACGCCGGCAAACCATGTAAGTATTAGTATATTCGTATAACTTTTTGTTATGATATAATTATAGGCTACATTTATTCACCTCTAAAGTGGAATAAAGATAAGCGTCTATTTATATGCGTGTACACAAAATCATATGAAAAAACAAACCTTTGAGCTGAAAAAAACGGATTACCGTTTTGTGGTTATTAACAACTAATTTTTTTGAACAAATTAAGTCAATGTTTTACGATTTGATCTTTGTTTGTCTTTCTGTTTGTCTGCTCATCGACAATACAAACTTTAAGCGTTCATCAAGCATTAAGCGCCTTTGTATCTTCGGACTTTATGGCGCTATGTATATAAATCTTGTATTATTATTACTATTAAGGCAAGACCTCCAGTAACTGTTGCAGACTCAGTAATAGGCCTACCGTTATCGTGTCCTAGCGTAACGCTGCAAAAAAAGTACTCGAGTTCTCACAGCAACTTACCATACTGCGATTCGGACATCGTTTGCAATCTCCCAAATGTCACATAATCGGTCACGTTTAGATGTGATTTATGTATGCCGATGATTAATCAGGTCAAAGCCGATTGTTTCAGTTACGGTTATCCCCTATTATACTGTACACTTGCTAATCGACGCGTTTTTATCATACAAACTTATAACGGAAAAGTCCGTCATCGGCCTATATCCATAATGCGATTCAAAACAGTCTATTTATACATTTGTTTTTCTGTTTTTGAGCTGCACATTTTTTTGGTTTTTTTTTTAATTTTCTTTTTATTTTTCGTAAATTATCGCACGTAGCTGACCTAAATACGACATCCTATTGTTTGTGGATAGCAAATTAAGATAGTGAAAAATATGTCCAACTGCGTCGTGGGTTAAGAAAGTACAGGAAAGCAAAAAATTGCAATTTTCTGACAAACAACTATAAATTTTTGACAGAGATCAGGCGCTAGCTGCAATTTTCGACATATAAGAGATTATGGGTGCTTAAAAGCTTGATTTTGCTCCGGAATTTCTTTTAATTGGGAATTTTTAGCTAAAAATGTTGTACTTTTGAAAGAAAATAGGCTTACTCCGGTAGGCTAAAATTTAGGGGTAGACGCTATTGCTCGCTTCCCTGCCACAAAGCCGTTGGAAGCAATTGTAAATTATATGACAAAAAGAATACATTTACCGCTGGTACTCCAAGTCAGATCGGCGTTTATAAGTAAACTGACTGTTGGCATGCAATTATTGTTGTTTTTTTGCCGTTTCAGCTGCGGACCAATGCATCGCATTCGAAAGTTCATATCACATTGAGCAAGGTACAATAGCACTCGATTTACCATCATTGTATCTGTACTCGACTTCTGGCTCTGTCGAAATCTATCTTTTGTCCATTTTTGTCATCCTGGTTCTTAGATATGTATGTTCTCTACAGCGCTCTCGCATTGATGCTCCGTCTCTTGGGTCACTCAACTCGTTCGTGCTAGTTGCTTGTTGACTTAGCTATGGGCTTCAATGTTGGGGGTTCCTTTTCAATGAGACACAGCTGTATCTGGACGATTGTTTGAGTGATTGTTGTCTGCAGCTTGTCAGTGCTTGGTCTACGAGAGCTTCGGTCAGTCTCAAGATTCCTTCATTTCGGTCAATTACCCTCAGCCTTACCCGCCCGACATCAACTGTGTGCTGTACACGTTCATCGGTGACCTTGGAGAAATCGTAGAGGTCGAATTCGCCGACTTCGACCTTCAGCCGCCCTGTCCAATTTCACAACAGTACGTACAAGTTACATACCCCAGCGGTAGATTCTGCTCTGTGGGGGTATTCGAGGTAAAATGACTTAAGTTGGCAGCCGTTTGTCTGATGTAGGATTGGCATTTTAGTCATTTAGCTACTGCTTCTTGTTGTCTTAATAGAAGTAGATAGTCCACTCTTACGTCTTACCCTCACTGTATACTCTGTAAATTTTACTACTTAATTGCACGTAAATCAATTAACATAGTGTAACTTAATAAACAGATTCAGCATGTAGAAGAAATAGTGACACAGAATATATAGGCCTAGAAGACGCGGTTCTATTCTAAAACGCTGAAACTTGCCGTTAAACGCGCGTGTTACATACAATAGGTTTACGTAGTTTCTGGACAACATTTGATATTGCATATTAGACTATAGTAGACTACTTAGCATGTTGCTTAGTTTGCTGAGCGGATGTAGCCGAAAATAGTGAAAGATGCACTTAGTAGAGAGAAATCGACAACGTCGAGCGTGTGAGAAATCGATAAAACAAACTCACGACGTGTGTTTCAGTAATGGACGTACAGGCCTACGCACGGCACGCTGTGTGACAGAGAGACACTGCGAGCATCTTGGAGTGGAATAATTATGATTATTTTGTATTTACTGTACAACAGTTAAGCTTTAGACCAGGCGACAGACTGAATTAGTGATGGGCAGTGACGGTAATTAT
>Ga0209671_1003253_pt1 | contig 15485 bp, 6 predicted proteins | sample WorMetHERISLAND2_2_FD_187401 | JGI IMG/M metagenome (GOLD analysis project Ga0209671, IMG submission 187401) | Marine gutless worms symbiont microbial communities from Max Planck institute for Marine Microbiology, Germany - Olavius geniculatus... | ecosystem: Host-associated > Annelida >...
CCCTAAACCTCCTTTCCCTCTCCCCACACATCCCCTCCATTTTTTCCCAATTCTCTCGACTATAATTCCCCCTTTCCCTTTCCTTGTCTCATCACAAGAAAGTGGGAAACCCAGAAGTCCTCAGCCTCGAAAATATGGAAAGGCTAGGTTGCTGTATGTGAGCTTTACTGCATTGTGTCATGCTAGAATAGTTTAAAAAGGATATTTTCGTCACGTTCAGCTGACAATGAAAACATTTAGTGGAGTGCCGTTCCCCTCAGAAGTATTTACATGGGCGTCATTCCCCTGCGCTCCCAACCAGTACATTGCTGATCATAGGCAGTGTGATCACATTACTGACATAATTATATGCTGGCCAGACAGTAAGTAAAAGTAGTGGTTAACACCTTTTTGCACTACACCGGGCCCAGTTAGTACTTACATGGACGACAGTCTGCGAGCGAGCAGATAAGCCATCTCTTCCATCCATCCATCTAGACGAGAACTAAGAATAAATGCCAACAGTGAATGTAGACACTAGACAGACAACGATTGTTGTTTGGGAAAAATCACTAAAGCGATGCAGAAGCTTCATATGGTTGATAACAATGCTGTCCACTGGATAAGAACTACACTGTGTCTCAAACAAACTGGACATCTGGCACATACAATTTTTAGTACCAAAATTTGCTAAGATTGAACCAAGATTGTCGGAGTTACTTAAAAATGTAGTAGGTGTCAAATTTTCTAAGACACAGTGCATATCAACAGAACAGACATTATTTCACTAATCTATTACATGTGACATCTGGAACTCATGAGTGATCTAAACAAGACATTTTTAAGTCCTAGTCCAAGACTTTAATCTTTGTCCCCAAGGCAACTTGAGTCCAAGCAAGGCAGTAAGAGAGAATTAAGCTGAGCTTACAGCGAGTGGAAACTGCTGGCTATCATAAGTGCTGATCAGCGCTGCAGTGTGAGTACAGACATTCTCGTACAGACTCACCGACCTGCAATGAGACACAGCAAAGACAAAGATTCGGAACTTAGTACACATCAGCACATTGGAGGTTTTCTTTAATGCTATGTGCTACATAAGTTTATGTTCTACTTACTTACTTACTTACTATGCAGCCATACTAATAGGTTGCAGTTAACATCCTTAATCATAACAATCAGTATATGGGATGGCCACTCTCCAGTCATGATCAAATTCCCTGACTTTTCCAGACATTCATATATACTGACATATCTATGACAACTACATTCTCCAATATACTCCAATGGGATAATATAGGTATGTATACAAAAGTATAACTGATCCATAGCGTTATGTATCCCTTAATAGGCTATTATTGTATATCTCGTATACTTTGGCAGGAAACGTAAAGTCAACTATCCCATTAAAATTAGTAAACTGATATGTAATAATTCATTTTCCCTGACTTTTCCTATTTTCCCTGACCACTTTTCAATTCCCTGACTTTTCCAGGTTTTTCAGAAGAGTGGCCACCCTGAGTATATCAACTGAATAAATAAGTTTAATACCTCAGAATGTAATAGTGCTGAGTTAAGTTAAAACACATTTGCATTGCGCCATAAAGCCAAAAAAGAGGTGCTAAAAATTACCATGATATTATTACAGTGAATCCCATTACTACAGCCAAATGTGCTGACCAACTGTGCCACAAGTTATAAGGCAATAGTCAGTGCTTCATTTAAATGAAGCAGTTATGAATGAAGAAGTGGGGAATACCTCATTGGCTTTCCGCTACACATTACTCCTGGAACATGAAGCGGAAGACATAACTCCACATAACCTATATCACAAACACAAAACATACACTATCTCTCAAAAAAACCCAAAACCCTGTTTAAACTGCTGTTGCTTTACTCAGACATGAGTTCAGAGATGTCTTCTCCATTTGTATATAATTGCAAAGCAACGTAATGAGCAGAAAAAAACATCTCCAAGCCCGTGCCTGAGTAAAGAAACAGCAGTTTAAAACTAAACACTTATTGTAAATTCTAACTATGAAAGAGAAAACTTACAGTTAAGAAATTACAGCGAGTGTTCTTTCAACAAGAGAAAGCTTACAGTTAGAAATGCATGCAAAGATAGCATCAAGAATGTTGTATCTTGGCTCATCCTCGGTGTTTACAATGGGACAGATCCACAGCTGATGTACTTCATCTACAAGCACAACCACAACAAGTTAATATTTCACCTAATCATCCACAGAATATAACATTATATGACGACATTCATTGGTGCAATTTACTTCAGTTGAATGCCACCATTAGTTGGATAGCACAAAAGAGATTTAAAGGTTAAAGGATGTCTACAACTCTCAATTGTAAACCACCCCAGAGCTGCGGAGCAACACCTGCCATATGGGATCACACAGCATTACCTTGTTGTTGTTGGTAGTATAGCAAGCCCATCAGGCGCTGCCTATATGATGATGATAATGATGATGATGAAGGACGGATTAACTTTAGCATGGCGTTAAGTCCTAAGACTACAAGAACACGTAACAGTAAGCTTAAAGAGTGAAATCACGTAATAGTAATCAGTGCAATGAGACGTTGTCATGATTGTGAGACTGGGCAAAAAGTTCGGTTTTCAGTCTGCTACAGAAAACTTGCAACGACGGAAACAACCGGACCGACTCCGGCAAACTGTTCCAGACCAAAGCAGTGGTCGCTGGAAAGGTGCAGTCGCCAATGGTAGAACGTACAGTGCGTGGAACGACCAGTGCTGATGTAGTTGAAAGCGCAGTCGTCGACATGTGTTGAGGTGTGACACGCACTGAAGATCTGAGGCCAGGTAGCCAGGTGCAGAGCCGTGGAGGCAGCGATACACCAGCGCTGCCAGCCAGAACGAAATACGTTCTGGCATCCGAAGCCAGTGTAATCTGCGCAGTAACGGCTGAATGTGGTTCTGACGACAAGCTTTGAAGATCAGCCATGCAGCGGCGTTCTGCACAGACTGAAGCCTGTCCATGAGTTGCTTCGGAAGGCCGGCAAGAGTTGTGGAGCCATAGTCAAGCCTGGAAAACACTAGTGCCACGATGAGCGACTGCATCACGTCATTTGACACAGATCGACGTATGCTTCATAGTTGTCAAAGGGAAGCAAAACACTTCAAACATGTCTGAGTGACTTGGGTACGCATCGTCAGGTCAGCATCAATGAAAATACCGAGATCGCGCACACAACTGACAGGCGACACGAGATCAGAGCCAACAGCCAACAGGGGGGGGGGGGCAGATGCCCCAAAGAAATGAAAAATTCCACCAGGCTGTCACCATCCTGGAACATCCTGTTGATGGAGTCATCTTAGTACTGTTGCTGTTCTATTGCCCACTTTGGGGAAAAAAGAAGCAGTTCAGCTGTTTCTTCTCCACTTCCACAATGGAGACATATTGGAGATGGTATCTGTCAAGCTGCGGAGGTTAATCTGTTGAGCATCAATTGATGAATTGCTCTCTGCGCTTGCCGTGGAATGCCTGGAGGTGTTCTGGGGCTAAATTGTCTGCTACAGCGTCTCAAATGCCAGTTTGCGGGGCCAGTCGGTTTGTTTTGAGCCAGCTTCTCAAATTCGTTATACCATGACTGGATAGTGTATTGCCGCAAGTGATGGAGTGCTCCTCCTATATCAATATCTGCCTGTGACTGATTTCGTCAACTTCCATCTTTTGTCACCTTGTCTGCGCATTCATTTCCTTCGACTGCAGCATGGCCTGGCACCAATAAAAATTGCACAGCATTTGCAGTATTTCTGTCAATGATGGCTACGAGTTTTTCCCAAATTTTGCAGCCAATCTTTTCATGTTGCAATGTTGCACCTTCCACGAGATGTCTCAATACTTGTCTTCAGTCTGAGTAAATCCTAACTGTAATAGTGGAGTCAGGAAATTTCTCAAACACTGACTCCAAAGACTTGTATATAGCAACCATTTCCGTGCAGTAGGCAGATCCATACCAGCCTGCCAGACATGCAATGCATTTATAATCCTCACCAGGTGACCAGAGTATCACTGCCACCTGCATCAACCACAGCCAGACAGCCCAGTACTCAATTTACCTAGCCCAAAGGGATAAAAAGCTGAGTTGACCTTGGTGTCGGTTATATACTGAGATGGTTTACTTGTCCAAAGTCACCGACCCAAGTACTAACCACTTGACAGCAACGTGACCAAGAGTCAAACATCTCAATTGTAAGTTCAACATTCAAATCTTTACGCCACCAAGCCAAATAATTTAGGTGCTGAGTTAACTGTTAAACATCTTGTATTTAGTCGTTAACAGCATCACTAGAGTTTACCTGTACAAGTGGCAAGTAGACGACTGGTCAGCAGCAGCAGCAGCAGCCGTATGACATCATAATCTGTGGAGTCTGCAAGTAAACATAATGTAAAACTAAATACTTATGACCACAACTTGTGGCTATACTGCAACCATGCCTCCAAAGTGATGATGCCATTTAATGAAAATGATACACGAGTATTGCTGAATAAACAAAAATTGCAAATATAACTGCAGGAGACATGTGTAAAGACATGTATTTCTCTTAATAAATAGGCCTAAGTAGTGTTACCCTGCAGCAAGCAAGTAAGTCATAAACATCAAAATAATTCCCCCAAACCCACCAAGTATAACATAATGCATCTAACAGGCAATGAAACGCAAATTTATTCCAAAGAAGTGACACCTTTTGGCTCACCATGTATATATTTGTGCACAGACAACTGCATTTCTAACTGTAAGCTTTGGTTACAATCTAACGTATTTCTTGTAAACTTTTAAAATGCTCTAGACCAGGATGAAATGTATACATATCACATGAGAGCAAAAGCACTTGGTTTGTCAGCTGTGAGCAGGTAAGCAAACTGTCGGTTGGGAATAAGACATGAGACGAGAGGCTCTAGACCGACTCCCACGTGCTGTGTGAACTCAACCTGACAATTCTCAGCCATTTCACATTGAGACCCGCCATGCATCAGCCTACAGCCAGCGTCAACAACGTGCTACACATTCTGTTACAAATCAGACCATTAACTGTTACATCTATCTAGCAATCTATAAAATTGTAATCACCAAATTTTCAGTCACAGGAGTAGCAATTTAGTGATTACAATTCTATTGATTGTCAAAAATATGTAACGGTGAATCATCTGATTTGTAACATAATGTGCAGCACTAGGAAAACATGATGAAACTAGAATTTGGGGCAGAGCCCAACGTGACGCCGACAGGAACTGTTAAGTCTGATTGGGAGACAGTTGAGGGGTTAAAATTTCGTTCGCAGCAAAGTCACATGGCACAAATGCAATTGTATTATCCTACATAGCAAGTGCAATGTTGAACTCAAGTGGTTCAAAATGAGACCACAGAACTTTGTTGTTAGTAAACCCAAGTTCACCATAGTTTTTGCACTCGACGAAGAACAGATCGTAGTTGAAAAGCGCACACTGTTGATTTTGGGTAGGCTGAAATGAGCAAACAAAGCTTCGTGGTTTGTGGACAGTATTTGATTACGCATTTGATAGCTGCATTTATTTTAGAGATATATATTTGTGGTCAAAGTCGGAAGTTGTCTTAAATCACAGCAAATGTTGGACGGTTTTGCCTTCCCAAATTTTCAGAGGGCGGTGCCCCCCAAAAGTTGTATTCAGGTTAACACCCCCACCTAGCAGCACATCACGTGGTAAAGTTTCATGGAGCTACTCCCATTAGTGCCAAAGTTCTTGAGGCTCATATGCTACATTTTAAGCCAATTTCCCCCTTTGCAAAAAAATTTGTTGGAAAACCCTCATCCCTGCTGGGGCGTGCACTAGCAAAACTTGGACATTTTGTAGCACGTGTAAAAATTTGGGGCACAGCACTCCCAGAGGCCAAAATATGGCCTTCCAAAAAAGTCAATTTGGTGGGCAAACATTAGCTGCGTACATGCTGTGGTAAGTGGACCAAAGGTCACCGTACCTTTTGGTCTAACACGGGAGGAATTGCAGTCGATAACTTAGTTGTCCGATTTGGAATATCTCCATCTGTTCCAGAGAATTTTGCATTCAAAATCTGAAGTCATGCAAAATGGGTCCAAATTTAGTACGTTTTTGGCCCCAAGAATTTTTTTGGGGACAGGCCCCAAATTTTTGGACCGTGATTATAAAACTGAACATGCATTCTGACCATGTGGCAAAATTTTGCAGCGATCGGCCAAGGGACCTTGGAGACCTTGCATTAAAAAAAAATAATAAAAAAACTGCAGTAAAACAAAGCCTTCTGGGAACTACTGTTCCGGACAGCCTAAAAATAACACAGCAAGAATCAGTTTCCAGCATGCCAAATGTGAAATACCGAATTCAAACTCCAATAGCTAATAAATAAGTGCATCATCAAAGTTTCACATATTACCTTTATACTCACAGGATATGCCATTTATTATGATGCTGCAATGAAGACAACAGTGAGAAAAACCACCCAAAAATGACTAACAGATCACCCCGGGCTTAATTGTATTTAAGTGCCTATTCCTCTAATAATAAAATATTTTGTCACAGTTAAGTTTTTCCATCTATGAATGTGCCAATTTTTTGGATATTCATTAGATGTAGATTACTTAGTAGTAATCGTTCTAACAACTGAAAACCTAAAACAGATAAAGTTGAGCCTTTTTTAACACAAAAACCCACTATGTTTGGTTTTTAAACGCAGTTTTTTTCAATGCCACTGTCAGACCTCTGTAAGCAGACAGTCAGCTGGTATACGGCATTGACACAGACGTCTTCCAGCCAGTCTACATAGTCAGTGACCAACGCAATGAGGACCTTCATCTCAAAGCCAATAATCTTCACCAGTCGACTTCGACTGTCCACACTCAGCTACAAAGTAAAGCACAAGGGTAATTAATGGCAAGTGTGGAAGACAAAAAAAAATAAGCTAATTTTCACAGTGCAAACCACAGATCATGAATTTGTGAGTCACATTTCTAAAATTCATAAAAATTTACAAATTTAACCAAATTTTTTAAATATGCTAAAATTTGTGAACTTGACTGATATTAACACAAAATGGTTAACTACTTAACTAACTTGGCAGCAACTGGTTGATAAAAGCAAATATAGTTTTCAGCTGATATTGGCAATAGCACTGCAGTTTGCTGTCTAGTAGTTATAATGTGTCGGTTTGCAAATCAAGGAAGTTCTCACTTTGCAGTCAAATTAAAAAATACTTTAATATGTAAAAACATGTAAAAGTTCAGTGTACTGATTGGTGCATAAAAACTGGAACACACATTATTTTACATATTTAGCAATCAAAAGAGTTTAAGAAATGATCAGCCTTGATCGTTGCAGTGAAGGGTAATCATGCTGAACACTCTAAACATTGACGTGACCAACGATGCTACCAACTAAGCCAAATCGTCATCATTTGGCATCGGAGAACAAGAATAAGAATATGAAACGGCTGCTCAGAAACCTCAACATTTGGCAAGTCCTGTTGGCAGAGACGGTGGATGGACGAAGTGATGTGGTTACAGAGGTTGAGCAGGATGGCAGAGATATCCAAGTGATGCCGTAATACATTCTTGTGCTGGCAACACAGGCTTCAACATTCACACATGCACAAACAACAAACACTCATCATCTGTATACACTCATAAAAATTATCAACGCCTCACATATGGTACCAAGATCAATTTAATTAGACCTGCAGTAATTCACAATTAATCACAGAACTAATTGTTAACAATAAGTCCAGATATCGCTAGAAAAAGCCGACCGTACCGCCTACGTCCGAAGCCCAGCGTCCGACTTCCAGTCCCAGAGAGAAAGCGATTTGTCAAAGGTGACACAGTTCCATCCACACTATGTTAATGGAATGCTGTCTCAAAAGCTACAATGAACGCTAGTATAACAGCTAGACATCGCACTGGTCATTTTGCCAGGTGACATAAATAACTACAGTTCCATGCATGTGGTCATCTCGCCAGGTGATATAAATGGCTACAGAGTAAACAAGAAATTTGAGCTAATGCTCAAGAGATGCGTGAAAGCCTATAGCAGTTCCGGTTCAGTAGTTTAGCTAAAAATTGGGGTGTTCATGCTAAGTTAATATATAAATACCAAATCCTCTATCTGGATCGCATAACTATAGTTCCGTGGCGCCACCTTGTGAATGACAGACTTGTGTCGCAGCCCAAAATTGCCAAAAAAATCCATAAAACCCCCTATTTTGGCGTTCAAGGTCATTTAAGGTCACTGAATTCAGCGCCAATCGAGAGCCAGTGTACGACTTCCTATTAGTGATTAATAGTAACCTAGGTCCTATCTCACACCGTTACTGAGATACAGCGACTTATTGTCCAAAAATCGCAAATTTTGCCCACCCCCCTCTCATTTAGCGCCCTCGTTTGTGGTGACCCCCTTTGAATTTATGAAAAAGCTTGATGGTTCCTGAAACTAGAGTCTTCCAGGCAGCCAAAAGTGAAAATTTGGTGATCCTAGCTTGCACCATTTTTGACTGATCCACCCGTGTGACGGACAGACAGACGGACAGACAGAATTGCGATGGCTAAGACGCGTTGAAAGCAGTAGCTGCTTTCGCGCATAATAAACGAGAAGAATATCGGATGCAGGTTTTGCAAATATTTTTCACAATAATAAAGCGTTGTTCGGGAAGACACGTTACAGCCTATACAGTTCCTGTTGGCCTTCAAGGTCATTCAAGGTGAATGATTTTCATGTCATTTGAAAGCCAATATGAGACTTCCTATCGATGATCAATAGCAACCTAGGCAATATCTCGCTCTGTTTAGCCACAATAGTGCATACTGACCTTCAGGGTCATCCAAGGTCAATGATTTCTATCTAATCTGACAGGGCGCATGCCATTTCCTATTAGTGATCAATAGTAACCTAGGCCCTAACTTGCACCGTTTAGCCACAATACATTCATGACAGACAAACAGATGATGACAACCACGACAAAAGCTCAACCTTTATTAAAGTATGGTCGGCTAGAAAAATTAAGAATCGATAAACCAATCAAACAGTTTAACCAGAGTGGACAAACGTGACAGAAGACAGTCTGTGCTATGGAGAAATGAGTTAATATGGTATGTACACTAGATAGGGTCCAATTTAATAATAGAAACTGGTTTCAGTATCGTTTCAGTTTTGAGAAACTGCTGGCCTTTATCAACATAAAACCAAAACCTGTTTTGGCAAAACTGCGAGACCATGCTTAAAGCAAGTTTTGTTTGGCTTGGAGCTACAGTAACATGACTGGCAAGTGACAAAGAAAAAAGCTAAGAATAAATCCTATCCTAAAATTATTGTATGAAACGATGCTCTAATGCAATTGTTACTGAAACAATGACGTAGAAACAGTAAATCTTAGAATGATGTGGTTGTTAAGTGGTTCATAGTAATTAATGAAGTACCATAATATATAACCTCTGATTGAACCCTTCCGCTTTATAACGGGAAAAGCAAACCACGCAAGCGAAACAGGTATCGTGAAACCAAAACTGGCATCGTATTATGGACTCTTAGTTACCGTGAAACAGTTTTCCAGAGCACAATCATGATCTTGATGTCAAGACATGCGGCCGTCTCACAGACTGTGCACGTCAGATCACGTATTACTGAAACACATGTACACATCTATACATCATGTACAGCTCAGATACACACGGTGCACCAATAAACTGCTGTACATGCACAACAATATATATATGACATCACATCTTAGCTACTACCAGTACTTCTTGTTTCAAGAAACATTTGTATAAATTTGTAAAAATGTCAATCACTCACACGTCAAATAGCTTTAACTTACATTGTGCCAAGATCAATTTCACTGTATACCACCATCAAACGACATCATGAAAACAACATCACAGAGACAGAAATGAAAACAATTCCACTGAGGCAGAAGATAAAATTACAGACCATACAGCAGCAATTTTACTTAATCTCTGTGTGTATATAGTGGAGTCAAAACAACACAAAAACAGCTATCATATATAAGGGGTTAAGGGGTGAATAAGTGATGATGATGTTGATGATGAAGGACGAATAAACTTTAGTATGGCGTTAAGTCCTAAGACTACAATGACGCATAACAATAAGCTTAAACAGTGACGTAGGGTTTAACATCCCACCCGACACAGTATAGGTCTTTTCAATGACGGCCTTTCCAGGCAAAATGCACATACATACACATAATAAGGTAACAGTAAGTTTAAACTTTACAGCAATGGAACAGAAAGTTTAAACTTTACAGAAAAAACCCAATATGAAACATAAACACAGAAAAAACCTATACCTAACATTGTAAGAACTCGCCATCATAATTCTGCATATGTTCTAATAAGGGTTTAAGGGGTGTTCCAAAAAAATCCACACACACACAGATATCAGCTGATTTTAAACTACCACCCTCCCCAGTCCCCAGAAAAAATGTTATGCCCATACGGTAACCACCAATACTAATCCACAGCTCTCTGCAGGAAAAAACACTGCCATCTGTGGGCTCATAAGGGTATAATTTTTTTAAAACAGCCTTAAATATATCACACACGACATTATACATGATGACAAAAGTCAATCTGGCATTATGCAAGTTTAACGAGCTACAAATACAACAGTAAATAAAAACTTACTCTCACAAATGTCTTTTATTTCATCATCCATCATGCCAGCAAAATCGAGATTTTCCAGCAATGCTCCAAGACTCTGTTTAATTAGCACATAGATACAGGTAAACTGTGAGCATTTTAAACACACGATATCTTACTTTACACTAGTTATAGGCATACCACAGATCAGTTATAAAAAAGTCATCTGCTATAAGTTTCTGGATATATTTATTAACAGAATGATGTCACAGCACTATTTTTAATCCTAAAATAGCAACAGATATCCCGTGTGAATCAAGCATATCCTCTGCACTAGAGACATCACTGATTTGGTGAGCACATCGGAAAAGTAAAGTGAAAATGAGGGCACCCAGTCAACAGCATCGTTGTGTTTAGAAAAATTTAGTTTCGAGGTCAAATGCATAGGTGTATAATTTATGAGGTATGATGAAATGAATAACAGGAAAAATGGGACAAACTCAGGCATGTTTAATGACTGCTGTCTTACAGCTCAGTGACTGAAGGGTTGGTGCCCATCTGTTTCCAAGGGCCTGAGCTGGCTGTGAGCCGCAGCTCAGTTACATGGGCAGTAGGCCAGACCTCTCCCACATGCTGCCGTTAGCTTTCTACTGGTTAGACTGGTACCAAATTACACCCCATTTACACGATGTAGCAAACACGAAGCAAACTTAGATCACACGTCGTGCACGTGCATATTGAATAAGTTTGCTTCATGTATGACAGAGCCATGTAGGTGTGAACAACTGGCCCAGGGTTGTAATCGAGCAGCAGACGAGCTGAGAGTCAACTCACGTTGATCGCAAATCCAATGCCCTAACCACCAGCCACCAGGCCACCCACATCAAAGGAATACACAGCACAGTGATACTTATGCAATGCACCATTTTAATGGCTTGCTTTTTACACGTGAAAGCAGCTACTGCTTTCAGCGCATCTTAGCCATTGCAATTCTGTCTGTCCGTCCGTCCGTCCGTATGTCTGTCCGTCACATGAGTGAATCAGTCAAAAGCGGTGCAAGATAGGATCACCAAACCGTCAGCTGCTTGGAAAACTCTAGTTTCAGAAACCATAAAACTTTTCCATAAATTCGAAAGGGGTCACCCCAAACGAGGGCACTAAATGAGAGAGTGGGTGGGCAAAATTTGCGATTTTTGGCCAATAAGTCGCTGTATCTCAGTAACAGTGCAAGATAGGGCATTGACTTGTGTCACATTCCGAAATCACCAAAAAATCCATAAAACCCCCTATTTTGGCGTTCAAGGTCATTAAATTTGACGCCAATCTAGAGCCAGTGTATGACTTCCTATTAGTGATTAATAGTAACCTAGGCCCTATCTCGCACCATTACTGAGTGACTTATTGGCCAAAAATCGTAAATTTTGCCCACCCCTTCTCATTTAGTACCCTAGTTCGGGGTGACGCCCTTCGAATTTATGGAAAAGCGTTACGGTTCCTGAAACTAGAGTCTTCCAGGCAGCCGACGGTGAAGATTTGGTGATCCTATCTTGCATCGTTTTTGACTGATCCACCCGTGTGATGGACAGACGGACAGAATTATGATGGCTAAGATGCGCTGAAAGCAGTAGCTGCTTTCACACGTAAAACTCCACAAACCATTTGCAAGTGGTGAGCTTGTTTAAACAATCTGGTTAATCTATCTGACACCTGACCAAACCGCTCTCCATAGAGATGACTGCTTTCCTGTCAACAAGCAAATCAACCAATTAAATTTCTTTAACAATTCATTTCCGATTACTTTCCATTAACTTTTGAAGACAAGAAATACCACAAAAACTGCAGAATTCAACTACCAGTTATTGCTATCTTTTGAAAACGAAAGCAAAATTGATGATGATGACAATGCAGTAGCCTACAGTGTGTAGTCAAAGCTCACAAAATGCATACTGCTAAATTAACGCTATACAAGTAAAAACCTTGATGACATGGCCTACATGAAGTAAAATTAAATTAAAGTCCAAGTCACATCATTTTACGTTTACAACTATCATAAAAACAGTAATTGGCTTAATCAAATGCTAATTTGTCAATATTTATTAATCATCTGGTTACTAATACATCTTAATACCCTAAAAATCAGGTTTAAAGTGCTCACTTTTCCTTTTTCACGGCTTCAGCCATGTTTGAAACTGTGACGTCATCTGCAGGAGGGTCGCTAACTAGCTCTATTGCCTAATTTGCCTTGAGGTCAAATGCAGCTTAATTCACGGCCAAATAGCCTCAACAAAGCCAAATTTTTCATCAGTAGTTAACCCACTAAAAGACCGCAATATTCCAGCACATCATTATTTTTACTAACTGCACGCCTCTAGTAGTAAACTAATAAACAATGACGTAATTTCTGATGTCACCTGCATCATTACTTGTACAATAAAACCAACATTATTCTGAGTAAAAACTGACGGGTTTACTGTTTTCAATACAAATGTCAGTTTGACAACAAAGCGTCCTGAAAGTGACGTCGGCGGGCACAACATATTTCTCTGAAAATTACTTCAAAGCAATGTTTTCATTTCACTGAATCAGCATATTATTAATTAGTGTTACATTCTACACATATTTAGCCAATATCATTTTTTCGTGCGACCTGGCCTTTAAAAATGTTTATCATCATCAGTTGTTTTAGACTGTTACGTAGTGCAAAATCTTAATAGAAATTAAACTGATAATAAAATATTTCATAGATTAAATGTTTCAATAATTACTCATTAATTTCTGCAGCCATACAATCAGTCAGCAAATCAGTGAATCAATCCACAGGTTCACTGACAGATCAATTCATGGAACAACTGTAATTAAATACCTTGGTTAACTGACATGTTCAATCATCCAATCGACAAATTGAAAAACCAATAAACTGATCAGTGAGCCGTCAGTTTTACGGCAACCTTAGAAGTAATGACAGCAACAACACAATGTCAATTTCCACATTTGCGTAGTGCATACCTTGCAGTGTGTATAAGATGACTCAATCAACACAACCGCACACTGTGGCAGTGACTGGACGTCTGTCATACGTATGTTGCTGTTAGTCTGAGTGGACAAGTAGTCCATGCAAGTGTCAACAGATATGACCATCTCAATGCAACGCTGAAACAACATACTGGCTCACTTTACTTGTTGACTTACTGGTAGACTGTGGATGAACCAATTCGCTGAGCATAAGTTCGACCTACCGTAAGTACATAATTAGCTGAAAAGTGAAGTGATTTCGCTCAGCCTTTCACTCAGCAAAATCATCACAACGATTTACGTTCACCCCTTCGCAACGTTTCACAGACAGCTGAGTCAGTTATGGGGAGGTCAACACGTTGAGCCAATGAGGGCTAAATGCAGTTAAGCTAGCATAAAATGAAAAGTCAGCTGGATGACCATCTCTAATTAACAGCCAGTGCTTTCAACCGACTGAGCCAGTACAGCAACAGTCCTGGAAACACAGCCTACTGTTTGTCCCAAAGTTTAGCTGCATTTTGGAATCATCTATGAGCTCAACAGATGGTACAATAATGTTCATGACAACAAGTTGGTATGTGTAACTGAACTTAAGATGTTGGAGTTCGAATCACAAAGTCATTGGTTGGACTCCCAGTTGGGTCGCTATCAAGTGATTACTACTTGGATCGATGACTGTCTTCAGACAGGTAAACCATCTCCGTATATAACCAACACCAAGGTCAACTCAGCCTTCCATCCTTCTGCAGTAGGTCTGGCTGGGATTAAGGTGAGGCGTATTCACCTGTGTCGAATAATACTTTGTGATCCTACATGGCAGGTGATGCTCTGTAGCTCTAAGATGGGTTTTCTATGAGGAGCTATACCATTTAACCATTAGCCATATCAGCAAGTAACACACATCAATGATGCTGTAAGTGGCCTCTGTGAAGTTGGCATGATGCTCATGAGGCTTTGTGTCAGAGCTCAGTGATTCCAGCAGAGACAAAAACAAATTACTCGTCTACAACATCATCATAACGGACACTTATCAGATAACAAAAACACAAACAGAGACAAAAAACCCAGCTGTCGCTAGGATGAGCTGACCCTAACATCTGTACCTAAAGACTAGCATTCTAATATTAGAATACTACAGGGTGGTCCAAAAAAAACTGCACAAAGTTTATGGCACCATTATTTTGCAACCATACGTCATAGAGTCAAGCGGTTTTCAGCAAAATGTTCTGAAAGAAATTCTTTACATGACTAAAGTCAGTGTTTAAATACAGCAATTAAATATTCTTTGTTTTGCTGCTGACAAGTGAACTATGCAAAAATGGTATTACCCTTGACACTGCGGTCCATAAAAATGCACTACTTTTATTTTTTCAATAACTCCGTGAAACATTGGCCGATTTTAATAATTTTTGGCATGTGGCATTAAAAAGAAACTTGACGTGAATGTCTGTAGTTTTGGCCACCTCGCACTAAGGTTGTTGCTACACTACCTTGTGAAATGCAGAAGTCGTAGTTTGGTCATTGACAACAATGAATTCACACTGGGTAGTGCATGCATCAGCTCAGAAAATTACTGAGATCACTAAATTAATAAAAATCTGTTGCTTCGTCTTTATTTTAAAATTGTAAGTCGACAAACTGAAATGATCGATACATCAACAGCGAGTGAGCTGCTTGAGTCATGCAGTTACTGAACGTGCTGTTGGCAAATGGTGTCAGCGTCTACCGCTTGCATTTGTGCTGCAGGAGGACATGTTGAGCAAATGCTAAAATGAAGATGATGTCATGTGACACGTGTGACTTTTTGAGTGATAATAATTGGTAATTGCGTTTGTCGCTATTTAGTTAATAATTTCTGAGCCAA
>Ga0209671_1003254_pt1 | contig 15485 bp, 12 predicted proteins | sample WorMetHERISLAND2_2_FD_187401 | JGI IMG/M metagenome (GOLD analysis project Ga0209671, IMG submission 187401) | Marine gutless worms symbiont microbial communities from Max Planck institute for Marine Microbiology, Germany - Olavius geniculatus... | ecosystem: Host-associated > Annelida >...
GAAGCGGGGTGGGGTTGGATGGGTGGTCGCCCCGCTTCCCCGCCCTCCGTGCCCTGTACCTTCTCTCAGTAACTTCAGACACACCGGGACCTACTTTCCTGGTTTATGTTTATGTGGCCTGCTTGTACTGTTGATGGCTAGCTGGATTGGTTGCATTGCTGGAATGTCATTGTCTGTGCTGGGAAGCTGCTGTCAGTTGCAGTATACCTATATAATCTCTGTGCGCCAATGGTCAGTGGGTCAGAGTGATACAGCCGAGCTGTGCTGTGAAACTGCGTTCTTCTTGGTTAGCAGTGCTGTGGATTAACAAGAAGCCCAGCTGTCGCCAGGATAGCCGACCGTACTGGTTGTCAGTGACCTTCAAGGTCATCCAAGGTCAGTGATTTCCATCTTATCTGACAGAGTGTATGCCACTTCCTATTACTGATCAATAGCAACCTAGGCCCTATCTTGCACCGTTTAGCCACAGTACATCCATGACAGACAGACGGACAGATGGACGACAACCATGACAACAGCTCGACCGTTACTAAAGTACGGTTGACTAAAAATAAGTAGGTGGTGCAGGAAGTTGCATTTTTCCGACGGACACTGCAAATTTCCGTCAGCATTTCAACAGGCAACAGCAAATTTCCTATACAGGCGATTATGAGTGCTCGAAATTAAAATTTTTTTCCTAAATTTTCCCAAAATGGGCTTTTTAATCAAAAATTTTGCAGTTTTGAATAAAAAAATTTCTGACAAGAAAATTTATTCGTCACTTTTCTGTCAGCTCAGAATTAGGGGGAAGCGACTGCTTTTTCTGCTCCCTACCCCGTGCCCCTCTCCTCCGACGCCACTGTTCTTGGTACTTTTCTCTGATTCTCATTCGGCGAGAAAGGACATTTTTTGTCTTTGGTGCCAGTCTCTGGAACGACATCACCGCTGCACTGTCACTGTATGTCTTGAGGCGCCGTCTGCAGACTTTACAGTTTCGTCGGTTATATCCGGACTTAGTGTATCTTACAGGTTAGTTACTGTTGTGGTCTTGGAAAAGTTAAGCGCTTATGATTTAAACCCATATGTGATAACGATGATGATATTGATTAGGTGGCTATACGGTGGTAATTTACATTCTGTGCAGCAAACATGTACAGTTGAAGAATTCAATTACCGTGTAAGCATACTATTTAACATACGGTAATTCGCATCACTGAGTATCTGTGGTGTTTATGATTACAGTTAGCGTTATAGATGAGGGTTCGTTCGGATTTCGGACTTTCCGCTTTTTTTTGGCCGTTTTGACAGTGACTCGAATCTGACTGAACATGCGCTGTTGCTGTGACACTTAATGTGCACTCGTGCGACAGAGGAGTTGTTGGAATGCGCCATGCTCAGTGATGGGCTGTTGATGAATGGAAGGCTTTGGCCTGGTACTAAAGCCTCAGCCTCTTCTGGCAATAACATCCAATAACATCAGCGTGCACTAGTCGTCACTAAATCTTACATCGCAGCATTGCACAGCTCTCTCGGTGGTGTTCTGTGAAACTCGTAGGCTGGGCGCGTGTTTATGACAAACTTGGCTGCCTTGTCACTCACATTCATGGATTGTTTACTCTGATGAACCTTCGTGAAGAACAAGCCTGAGGTGGCCAGTCTAACTAAATTGTCATCGCTTATCCTCAGTCTGTTAGGTCTCCACAGAGTCATATGCGGCCCAGTTCATGCAATTCCAAAAATTTATATCAACAGTTTGCAGTTATCGGATTCGTAGACGTAGGTTACAGTTTTATGGAAAGTTCTGAAATCCGACTGCAATGACTAATGACTGAAATCATATCGTCATTCGTATAAATTGTGGAAAATTTTAGACCCTTTCTGTAAATTACTCTTGCGTCTATGGTGTGTGATGCATGCAGACATGTTAGTTTTTGCTGTACCGTACAATGAAGTGTTGGTGCCGCCAGCAGTCGTTTGTGGTATTTACATCAGATTCATAGAATATTTCTCTGCTAGCAAGCTGACTGATGATGTAGCTTGTAGTAGTACGCAGTTCGGTCGATGAGTGGCACATTGATGTGGTGTGACTGCATACATGTTTTTTTTCGCTGGTGTCTTCTGTTGTATTATTAATGCAGCATTGCAGTATACAAGGTGCAGCAGCAGCAGTAGCTGCTGGCAACTGAGCAGCGTCTGTAAACTAGTTAGTGAGGATTGAGTGATTGATTGATGCACGATTGCTGCCGTGAATGCGTGCGCTGCTCCTAGAAGCCCAGTCCCTACTGTTTCACGTGGTCTGTCAGTTTCGTGCATTTCAAGGGCAAAATGGCAAGACGTCCTATCTGCACTACATTTGACAGTGGCAAAATGTCCTAACTACAAACTACAAAGTTTTTCGAAATGCTATTGAAATATTTATTTTAATTATGTAATGAAATGTAATACGGCAAACAAATCTGGCTTGCCATTCAGTGATCAGCGTTTGTTTTTTTTAGCCGACCGTACTTTAGCAACGGCCGAGCTATTGGCATGGTTGTCGTCCATCTGTCCGTCCGCCTGTAACGGATGTATTGTGGCTAACGGGTATGGCGTAGAGGAAACACTTTATCACGAATTAGTAGCTATGGGTGTTAAACTCGGGCGTGCAAAATTTCAGCCATCTACTCCAAGGGAAACATTTTTAAAATGGGGATTGAATGGACGGGGGTTGGAGAAATGTGCATTTTCCAACGGAAAAGTGGCCATATCTCGGAAACGGTGAGAGATACGGCCTAGGTTACTATTAATCACTAATAGGAAGTCGCATACGCCGTGTCAGATTACGTGGAAATCATTGATCTAAGATGATTTTGAAGGGTCATAACGCATTATGCAATGCCAATCATGCAGTATTGTGGCTAAACGGTATGTAGTAGGGGATCTGCGATGGTACCGTGGGATAGGGCAGTGGCGATTTCCTATATGCTGTCAATAGTAACATGTGTGCATCTGCAGCGGTTTGGCCACAATTTTCAATGGAATGTTTAAAGCTATAAGTGGCCATATATCGGAACGGTGATAGATACCGCCTAAGTTATTATTAATCACTAATAATAGGAAGTCGCATATTGGCATTCAAATGACATGAACATCATTAACCTTGAATGATCGTGAACGTCAGTAGTGCAACAGGAACTGTATACGCTGTAGCGTTTCTTCCCGAGCAAGGCATTTTCACATTGTGAGAAATATAATTTGCAAAACCTGCATCTGATATTTTCTTTGTTTATTTACTCCGTAGCTGTTATCACCTGGCAAGGTGACCATGGAACAGTAGTTATTTATATCGTTTGACGAAATGACCACGTGCGCTGTCTGTTACACTAGCGTTCATTGTAGCTTTTGAGACAGTGTTTCGTTAACATAGCGTGCATGGAACTGTCTCACCTCTTGACAAATCGCTTTCTCTCCGTGACTGGAATTCAAACGCTGGGCTTCGGACGTAGGCGATATGGTCGGCTTTTCCTAGCGCTAGCTGGGCTTCTTGTTTGTGACTTGCCAAAACTTACTATGTGAGCCCGAATTTAACCGAATTACGTGTGGAAAAAAAACAAAATTAACTGCTGTCACAGAGAACGAAGACACCTTTCGACTACAATCGTTTTGTCTGGAGGTATCATTATGGAATGGGCTATTGAGCGCAGAGTTACTAACTGCGTGTGTATTGTATATAATTTAAGGTGATGATTGCGTGATTCAGAAACGCGTGACGTGGACACTGTTCATATATGCTGATGTATTGATTGTCTGTCTGTCTGTCTGTTACCGTGACGTTCTGGCATGCCGGCTGACGCACTCGCCTGTCACACTGTCCAGCAGTTCTTACACGTGGAAGTACGTCAATATTGCCTGCTGGCTGCTGCTCTTATTATTTGCCTCTCTGCCGCTGTCCAAGTTATGAATACTGAATACAACGGGATGGGTAACTCAGTGCGCTGTGTATTTGTGAACTATCCAGGCCAGCTCAGCCTTGCCACCATTTCGTAGCAAGTTTTAGTCTCTGGTGGTTTTGTTTTGCGGCAGATGAGGGAAGAAAACGGCGAGTTCTTGGTAGCAGTAGCTGTCGGAATAGCAACAGAGATTGTGTTTGCCTGACTGGCTGTCAGCGGTCGTCAGTGCTATATCACTGTGTGTGGTCTGTCTGTGTGTCGTCAGGTGCTGTTGGTGACAACAAGTCGTAGTCAGGATCTGTGGATAGTGCCTGGAGGCGGCATAGAGCCCACTGAGGACCCTAGAGTCGCTGCTCTACGTGAAGTTCAGGAGGAGGCCGGGGCTAAGGGCAGCCTTGGTCGATGTCTGGGGGTCTTTGAGGTACATGAGCCACTATAGTATCTTTCTCTATCTGTTGTGCTGGTGATATATGAAATACCATAGCTTTGATTGCATTTATTGAGGACACAGAAGGCGTTCGTTTGTAAGTTAAGTCTGGCTCAAACAAAAGTTTATTGCGGGATCTGATTTAATCTAATCTTCAGTAACGTCAGAAAAATTTACAGTAAACAAAAAACTATTAACATGTTGTTTCTGCGTATATGAAGTTGTTACAATAACTGTGTAAATATCGATTGGGTGTGGATGGATAAAACTACTGTTATCGCAGTTTAATTGACAGTTCTGAGCAGCGAGAATTCAGTGCTTAAACGTTAGTGGGAATAAACTGTAAACTGTATTGAAGTGTGATGTGCAAGAGCAAGAAAGTGCCTTTAAATTCTGTCAATTACTTCATTTACATTTTGTGTTGCTCAGAAATTGTTTTCACCTTTGCCGTAATTACTGTTGGCTTGGTCTGTAAAAAGTTGTTGTCCTCCAGCATTATCAAAAATTTCATTTTTTAGTACTGGGCCTAATGTAGAGTATCTCTGGAAAAATAGATTGAAATTGAAAATACATGTAGCATTGTTAGCGGTATTAGTGCAGCAGTACTGGCAGTATTAGTATAATATCTTACTATAATGGGCGGAAAATCTGTTCATCTGTCTGTCAGCGCCCTCCAGCGCCTTCCCTGTTGCACGGTCGCGAACCCCGACGTGGCGTTTGAGTCCTTGGGCCTTAGGTACGTGCCCCCACCTTGACCCCCATCTACCCCTACGGGCAGCTTGAGGGGAGTTGAGTTGCGGGGGTTTTTTTCGCGGCTGATTCTGTCAAGTTGTCAGTAGTGCTCAGCTTCGTGGCGACATCTGGTGAAGACGACCACTTAAAGGTCACAGCTTAAGGTCATAAGGCCCGGCTATAGTCTCTGCGAGGTGTGCCGGCTCGCGCTGGCAATTGCACTGGGTACAACCCTTCCCAAACTCTTGCGTGCATTCATTTCACTAGCAAAGTAACCGTAGGGCGGGTACTTTGCTAGTATTAGTGCAATGCTGATTAAGTTCATGCTGTTCAATCAGTGTGCATCAGCAGGTTTTTTGTAGATGTATTAAATGATTATTCTGGAGTGTTAGATCATGTAGAGAGCATAATGTTGAGATGATTATCAGTGTAGAGATGTGAAGTGGGATGCGCAAAAATGCAGCTCTGAGTGCTTTGTCACAAGGTGACAGTATTGTCAGCGAGTGTGAATGTTGTAATGATTCTGTGTACTGCGGTGGTAGAATCAAGACTGCAAGACGAAGACATCGGTGTTCGTGATGACCGTCAGTGAAGTCCTGGACGACTGGGATGACAAGAGTGTCGGTAAGGGAAGATGTCACTAGCTTGCACTGAGCTCTGGTTGTATTGCATTGTCATTCATAACATTGCGTCCTGCTGTCACATCCAGTACGGTCTGAAGGTCTGAGGAGACTGAGCAGGTTGATAATTTATTATGTGCACTGCCCAGCTCGGGGTTGAAAAAGCTGTTTTTCAGAGTCCAGTTCGGTTCTGTTTGATTGGTTTTCTGGGGTTAAACCCGATTTTTCAAAAGACCCAACTTGGCGCCTTGGCGGTAAAGATGCCCTGGTGACCACCAACAGGGAAAACAGGGAAATGTCAAAGAAAAAGTCTTGTCAGGAAAAATTGCTCAAAAACTAACACAAAAATTGCATCAACACTCAACAGGCTTTTTAATATCACTTGTTTAATACTTTATTTCAGTTATTTTATGCCAGAACTAGTTGAATTTTGCTGAGCTTTGCCTGTTGAGTTCTGATTTCTAACATTTATATCAATGGTACATTTAGTTGGCACTGGGGTTAAGTAATCCTAGTTGAGTACACGTTTAAATGGTCAGAAGTGTTGCAAATTGTCGAGGAATTTCATGGTGTCTGGAGAGTGGTGACCTTGAAGATCAGGGGAGTTTGATGCATGGTAAGAGTGGTGGTATTTTTATGGTGATGTCTGTTGCTGGCAAATATTGCGTCATTGAAGCTTTACTCTACCGACCCATGCTGATCTTAGCAGATGTAGAATAAGCCAATCTGTTTCCTGGCCGGATAGCATATAGACGCCTAAACTAGGGTTTTAATGTCTATTGCCTTAGTGAGATATGTGTACATTTTGTTGATCAGTGTCAACTTTGTATCTGTGTAGTGAGTTCACCCTGCCTTCGGGGCAGTGGCGGATCCATAAATTTGGAATAGGAGTGTGGAAGGTTAAGGGGCTATGGTCTGTGAAAGGGACTGTTCCCCCTTCTCAGAAAAGTTTTTAATAATGCATTTTTTGCAAAATATTTACTTGTTTAAGATGCATAGAGTCAGTAGGGGGAGGGCCACTTTTCTCTTGAATGTAATTAGTTTATTATTGTAGTCTAAATTTACTTTTTCTTTCGCTTACTTTGTTTGACATTTTTGCTTTTGAGTGACCCTGCCCAAAATGACAACACAGTGTAATGTATTAAGCCGGATTTGAAACTTAACTCAGTCACTTTGCTGTTGATCGCAGCTTGTTATTCATGAGTTGGTTGACGTGCACAGGTCGGCAACGGAAGTGGTTTTCATTAGACGAAGCTCGTCGGCAGCTGTTCAGACACCGGCCAACGATGTGTGACTACTTGGATTTGCTGGCGAAGCCTGCTGCCCGCAGAGATGATGACCAGACCCAGTCAGAGCAGTCGGTCAACTCAACACCCACGCCGATCACACATACTACCACACCATCTTGACCATAGACTAACGACTTGGACGTTTGGTCAACTTGTCCCACCGACAGCGCCCACCACTGCCGTCCCACGACCAACACTGGCCGCCCGTGTCGGTCTAGACCATCACAGCAGCGTGAGCTGGACCGCTTCGTCTGTCTGTCTCAGTTGAGCTCGTTGTACAGTTTGCATTGTTCACTGATGATCCTGCAGTGCTGTGATGCTGTTGGCTGACTGGTTGGTTTGTCGACAGGAATGGCTTCTGACATGTGTAATTTGTGTATCGGTCCTTGCTTCATGAAATTGATGAAATTGACATGTAACCTCGAGTAGCTTTGGAAAAATACACCAATTGAATAAAATATCTAAGCGTTAATATATTTACATGCAACGATATATGCATAGTATATTTAGTGATGTGCATGCTGCAATTTTTTTATACGTTTCTTGTTGGCAAAAGTTGTTTTCTCCATTTGTGTTAATCTAAGCATCTTGTCAGTTCTCTGTGTTGGCTTAATGGCTTTAAAGTTTAACCAGTCCGTCATTACAGATGGAACGTGTTGGAATTTCATTTCCAACAAGTTACGAATTTGTCATTTTTGCCTGCTGTAACAAATCTGTTTGTCGTTTTTTTACTGTGAGTCATAGAAACATTCTCTCAGAATTTGCTTGAATACTCAACAGGAAATCTGCAGTTAGATAATCATTATTTTAGGCTCGTCAGCTGAAGTACTTAGTCAGTGAAATTTTTCTTATAATTTATTTGTTTAAGAATGAATTTTAATGAAAGTCTTAATGAGTCTATATGGTTTGCTGTTCAGTGTTCATATTATGTTTATTGTCACATTTGCCATTTAAGATATCTACTACTTGCCAGCACACAGAAATCATGTTTGGTGTTTTATGATTAGCAGTGTATAATTAGTTTCTGCCAGTTAAACATTGCAGCAGTGAGTAATGTTGTTTTTTGTCTGTGGCCAATTTCTGTTGTTTTACTGAATCTGTATCTATGCTAATAAAAACTTGGGTATTTTATTTAAAATGTTTATTTGTTACCACTGCAGTCATATCCATTTTTCATTTGTGGCCACAACATTTGTACCTATTATGTACTTTGTACAGTGTTCATTCTGATAGGGGAATCTTGGTCTTTGTCAGTCAAAATTTTGTGTTTCAGCTCAAATTTATTTATCAGTTTGTCTGGCTTGTAGGCTGCAATTTGTTTGATTTTAATTTTTTTGACAGCAGAAGCCTGGCCTGTTGTCTTTTGAAAGCTAGTTCTGGCATGGTTTCGGTGTAAGCAGAGGCTTACAGTGTCAGCCTAGCCTGTTGGTCGCATAGTAGCACACTGATACAGTGGGTACTTGTGTCGTGTCAGCACGTGTACATATTTCACATCTGAGGCCTGGCAACTTCGTCATGCCAATAGTCTTTGTGATACAGTATTACATTGCAGTATTTAAATTTCACCGTGCCAGCTTCTTGCGTGTTGACTGAATTTGCAGTTTGCTAAGATTTGGAAGATGATCATATTTTTGAGTATGATTATACGACAGTAAGATTTCCGTGGACGACACCTTCCTGTTTATTTTCTCCCCTGTTAACACTCAGACTCAAATACGACACATGACTTCATGGTACGCACACAGACTCAGTGTAACGACTAACAGCTCAAAATTTAGTTTGTTGTTTTGAAACAGTCATCATTGATTTGCACAATGACTGTAATGGTACATGATCTCACATCGCACAAAATATCACCGTTATGTTCATACGTAGTTCGTATTCGCATGTCTCATGCTCCATAGGTCACTTTGGATGTTGACAGCATGCATGGGTTTCTGTTGTTCCACTGCCAGCTGTTTTATTCAATATTCTCAACTTCCAGTCTAATGCGTGTAAACTTGTACCCAGTACAGGGAAGGTAAAGCCTTCTTGCATTTACGTTGCTGTTGTCTTTTGCTGTCTGGTGTAAAGCTTCATTTTTTATATCCAGGCAATGAAGTGGATTGTCTTTTCTCTCTGCTTTCTCAAGTGTGGGTAACTGGCACCAGTATTGATCAGGGGCGTAACTTCTGGGAGGGGAGGAGGTTGCAACTTCCATATTATGCCATGGGAGTTACTAGTGTATTTCAATCCCTAGGATTTAAAGAAATTCGACAACATTGTAGTTTCAGCAGTTATTACAAGTTATTTGTAAGTATGAACAATAATATGCAGAACAATAATGTGCGCCTCGCTTTCTCACTGCACTGAATCTAAGCCGATGTTTGTACCGGTATTTAGCCACAGCCTTTAAGCTTCTGTTGGACTTTTTTCCCAGAATCCCCTACCAGGGCTCCACTCCTGTATTTTTCTGGAGGTTTAACCTACAGAAATCTCCTCTGAGAAACCCTTGTATTATAGGTGCAGAGTTATGCCCCATGGTGCTGAGAGCATGTATGCTGCAGTTTTGTCGAGAGTCGGTGTCTGGTGCAGTGCAGTAGCTAGAGATTCTGATGAACTATGCGTGGTCGTTTCTTAACCAGCTTTTGTGTTCTTGGACCGAATTTTGTCCATCTCTCACTTTTCTCCCATCTTTTCTCTTTCTCTTTTTTCTTTCTTTGTTGATTTTTCCTGTTTTGTAGGGTTTTTTCATAAATTCAGTAAGGGGGTCTGAATTGGGGTCCAAGGCAAAGCCCCTGCCGACGTTCATTTGTTGAGCATTTGGGACCTGACAAATGCATGTGTAAGTAAGCCAGATATTATCCAGATCCTGGATTTAGTAAATTATACCAACTCTCCTAAAGGGCTGAAAACATACATTACTTTTCCCAATGCCATAGCCAGCAATTTCATTTGGGTGGCTCATCTCCCTTTCCCTACCCTTTCTTTCCCCCTTTCGTCCTTTCCCTTCCTTTTTCCTCTTCTTTTTTCCTCTTCTTTTTACCTTTCCCTGTCTTTTCTGGTTCTCCCCATTTTCCTTTCTTTTCTTCCCTTAGAAGTAGGTTTCCTTAAAATCCCGCATGGAGGTTTGGGAGAGGATGGTGAGTTCCCTCAGTGGGGTTTGGGATGGAGCCCTAGCCAAAATCAAATTTGGTGCATTTTAGCTTTAGAAGATGAGATCTAGTTGCAACAGTTTCAATTATTTTTAAGAGAATAAACTGACGAAATTGGCAAGTTTAGTGCAGGTTAAACGTATGCTTATGTTTTGTCTGTGGGATTGGGGGACCTGGGACCTGGGCCACCCCTTGTCTACGCCAGTGACTTTTGCATTGTTGAGCATTTGTTTCACAGTTTAGCCCTAAAAAATTTGTGTTTCTGGTTTACGTCCATCTCTAAAAAATGGCATCTTTTCAAAATATATGCGTAATTTTTAGTCTTCTTTTAAAGTTTTGCTGAAAATACTGCTTGATTCTAAGTTAATTATGCTGCTTTATCTTTACTTTAGTTCTCATAGCTATAGTTAATTTGTCAATTTTTGTTTGGGAATTTTTGTGTAATATTACACAACACGTCATCCTCTGTTTGAACTTTTTTGCCAGTCTGGAACCGGAAGCACATATATGTTTTAGACTTTATGTGGTATGGACGCCCGTGTAACCGATGATGATAATGATGACAAGTTGTTGCAGTGGTCTAGTAGCATTGTTGACTGTTGACTTGTCATCAGTGGTGTGCAGTGAATGAATGTGTTGAAGTGTGCCACTCTGTAGTTGATGTTGTCATTGATTACATGCAGAAACAGCCACACACTGTAAATATGCTGCTTTTTCGTGTTTGCATTTACTGCAGCCATGCAACCTGCTGGCAGTGTGCCAACTCTCATTTCTCAGCTGAAACTTTGGGCAATTTCATTGAGCTCGTTGGGTTGGTCGGTGGATGATGATTTTGAGTACTGAAATGCATTCTTTCATCAAGCTGTGTTTTGGTTTGGTAACTGCAACAGGCCTGACATTGAAACTCTACTTGTAATGTATTCGCAAATTTTGGTGGACAGTTATTTATCATTATTGATTGTTTTATGGAAATCAGTAACATTCAATAATTTTGTTCATTGCAAGATACTTGAAATGTAAACCGACCAGCTGCAATCACTTATGTACAATTATTTTTTTGGGGGGGGCACCACCCCCTGAAAATTTGGGAAGGCAAAAAGCATCTAAAATTCGCTGCGATTTCGTACAACTTTCGAATTTGACCGCTAATATCTCTCGAAAGGGTTTGGATATTGACAATCTGAAACAAACTTCATTGACAGCTATCCCTTCTGAGTTGAACAAAAAAAGTTTGGTGAACTTTTGTTCACTAACAGCAAAGTTACGTTGGCCTATGTGTACCTGTCCAAAATCAACTGTGCGCACGAGTTTAGACAACTTTCGATTTTGGTCGTGAATATGTGCGAAGTGGATCAAGATATCAACAACTGGAAACAAACTTGATCAACTGCCGTCTCTCCTGCGTTGGGCAGAAAAAATTTGGTGAACTTGGTCCACTAACAAAAAAGGTATAGGGGCTCACCTTGACCCACCCTTAGTTGACAATGCGCGATCTGTGTATGCTAACATATTGGAGTTTGGGCCACGTGACTTTGCTGCGAGTGGAATTTTAACTCCCAAACTTTTTCGCCAGTCGGACTTATACGGCGCCGGGCGGTTTCACTTTGGGCTGTGTCCCATATTTCTAGTTTATGTCTAATTTGGCTTGGTTTCTTTCACCGCAAGTCTGTGGTAATAGTCAGCATGTTTGTGATTACATTATACAGGCACTATAGAATAAGTTCTTCAAGTTCATGAGTTAGACTCTCATTAGCAAGCTTTGTCCCTGTCCTCCAATAGACAGCATTATAAGATTGATGACTGTCTGGAGGATAACAGGGAAGATTATTTAGAACTACCGTTATGTTAATTACATATGCATGCATATAATGGAGTTCTTACAATTTTAGGTTCTCATGTTTTGTGTTTCTGTAAAGGTTAAACTTTCCGATTCTTTATTGTAAAGGTCAGATTTACTGTTTCATTATTGTGTTTGTGTGCATTCTGCCTGAAAAGGCCGTCTTCGAAATGACCTGTACTGTGTCTCTGGCAGGACGTTAAACCTTAGTCACTCACTCACTCTCACTCATTAGCAAGCTTGCACTAGTCACTGGTGATCTGTATGCACTGTGTGGTGTGTATGGAAAAATAAAGAATTGACCTCCTGAAGCCACTGTGCTTTACATAAATTGTTGAATGTAAACAAAGTGGAACAGAAGGTGGAAGAATTTTCAACGTATCCTCGACAAAATTTTGGCAGAAAATATTGAAAATACTTAAGATAAATGTAAAAAACATCAGTTTATACACTTGTTAATGGCAACATTTAAGGACTTGCACATCGAAAACAGCAAAAATTACAAAAGGTGATATTGTGTCAATGTGCTGCTGAATAATATCACTTTTTGTAATTTTTGCTGTTTTCGATGTGCAAGTTTTTAAATGTTGCCGTTAACAAGTGTATAAACTGATGTTTTGTACATTTGTATTTGCTGTTTTGTTACTAAAATATTGTTTTTCTAATGGTAGAAGGATATTGCACTTCACATATTTCTTACAGTAGCCAAGTCGCTTATAACTGTTACTTACTATCTAATGGCGTGACTGAACAAACCAGACGACACGCGTCAGGCATGACGTCACCGCTGGCCTGCATTGCTGACAATATTAAACAAAATTCCTTTTATATCCACGAAATGGCCACATAAATAAACAAACTAATATTGCACGCATCACCCGCTTAATATAGGCCTGGAAAACACTTCAATAATGCTAATTTAACTAATCGTATTATCGCAGTTATTGGACCGTTGCATAAAATGGCCGACCACAAACGTCGGTCTCATAGTTAACTGAGTTCTAGCCAATTTTTGGCAAAAATTCTACAAATTTTGTTGCCAAGGCAACCGTACGAAAGTCAACCTAAAATTATTTATTTGCTCCACCCTCAAAACCCCTTGTTAGATGCAACAATCTCAGAGATATCTCGTACATATGTCGAGTTATAGCCCATTTTATCTCAAATTTCGTTTCCATTGCAACGAGGGTCAGTCGGGGTAAAATTTGATTGGCAGCTGGCACATCCCCGAAAACCCTTATACATGTATAGACACAGAAATTTTGCAGATATCTCTTACACAAGCCAATAGCCAATTTTGTCCCAAATTTTGTTGCCATGCCAACCAGGGAGGGTCCGGCGTAAAATTAAATGACACCATTAGATTGGCCATCCCTGAAAACCATACCATAGAACCAAAAATTACAACTCTATCTTATACACAGCCAAAGTTATGACCGTTTTAAGAATTGTTTAATTTTTCCCATAGGCTCCATTGGAATTTTTTGAATAAATACGTTAAATATTAATTTCAAATTTTTTAATTCCCAAAAGCACATCCTTGCGCGAGACCGCGTCGTTTGAGCCATCGTGCGCAAAAATCCGCCGAAGGGTCTGACCTGTAGGTGAGTTTCTGAAAAAAAGGTATATGTAAAGCTAGAAAAATTTTTGCGTATATTTCACCTATTTGTCGAAAAGCCCCCCTTGTGCAGATTTACGTGAAATTTTGCATGAGGGGTAATCTAGCCGACGTGATCAACCGTGCCAAATTTTATCTCAATCAGATCAGTGGTTTTCATTCTGTGGGGGTCGAATTTTTGGATTTCCCATAAGAAAGAGAAGTCACCGTTAACACATGGCTTGAACTACGGTTTAGCCTGTGATTAATATCTTTTTTTTATCTTGTAATCATATCTTGCTTTTTTTTATCGTTTTTTTGCAATGCTTGTTAAATTATTTTTGCACAAATGTTTAATTTTTTTGTGATATGGCAACTGAGATATTTTTCACATTGTTTTAAGAAGCAGCTGGCAGTTGTGTTCGAATGTCAAATACTGGAAATTGCAGAAATTACAGTTGCATCACCTTATGATTAATTTATTCGTCGGTCAATGTATGTGTGCATTGCACCGGTGACATCAAGCTTCATTTGTGTTTATTTCGTTACTATGGCAGTCATGTTGTGGTTCTTGAATGCCTTTTGTTAATGGACAAACGAACCTTGTGTTTTGCGTGTGCACTCTGTGAAGAATACTCACACAGTATACGACTAACTGTATGCTACAGTGCATATCTCTAGGAAATTATGTTTAGCTTGACGTAGGACCTACGTTGTAGGTCATCAAGAATGATAGTGAATGGTATAAAGAATATTGGCGTGTAATTTGAGTAATTTCTCATTATTCTGTATTAAATGTACAGTTTGTGAATGAATGAGCTTATTAAGTGACTGATGTCTGGAACTTTTGCGACAGATTAAATGTATAAATATTTACGTTTTGTGTGATTTTACGTCCACTAAGGGGGTTGTGTTTCTCGTTGGTTTGTTTATCTGTCTTTTCGCAAAGAACAGTCAAATAATTATGAAGAAATGTTCACAGTTTTTTTGTTATAAAAATGAGTTGTTTAAATATGTAGGTGATCTTTATCTGGGAATTGTTCACATTCTTTAACGTTGCAACACTAGCCTATATCCTGCTTTTGCTGTTTTTTCTTTTAATAGGGCTATAATATTGTTTCTCATGTATCCACCACATTAGCTTACAATGATTGCAGTGGAAGAATTGAGAGTGTCCCATTCGACATATTATAAGCCTAATGTAGTTAACTTACATGTTAAGAGAAGACAATGAAAACGATATATGTAATTTATTTGTATGTATTTTTAACTAATTTAAGTGTGATGAAATCCAGTCTGAATCACAGGATGAGTTAGGCTATAATATTAAACTCATAACTTAGTAAGTTCGTATTACAGTTTGAATAATCGTATTAGTTGTGCACAAAATGTTCATGTCAATTTGTGACGTGAGGCCTTTGTGGAAAAAAACGGCAGATTAGATTTACGACCCTGATTGAAAGTTGTTCACTTTCCACATTCACCTGTAGCTCGTGTAAATTTGGTACATGTTACGGTATTCCTACTACGTAATCTCACAAGTAATTTGAGAAAAGCTCACATGACGCTCGATAGCAGCGGTCCTGCCACCTCGGCAATCAGTGTACAGTAACAAGATATTAATGCCTCCTGTCTTGAAAGAGTACTTAAATTTGAGGCTTCCGTATCGAAGAATCCTTGAATTTAATAGATCGAAACTTAGATTTGTAAAAGTCGCAGGGTCCATACTTTTAAATTTTGGCTTGGTTCAGCTTTTTCCCCCTCTCTTTTCTTAAATTTTGCCTGTTGAAAATTTGTCAGCTTCTTTAAACTAATTTCCTGCACCTATTTTTTTACATTTCTAAATTTTCTAAATTCTAAAACTTTTTGTGAGCTATTTTTCTATAAAATTTTCTCTTATCTCTCAGCATAGACCCCCCCTTTTTACATCATCTATAGCAC
>Ga0209671_1003255_pt1 | contig 15484 bp, 7 predicted proteins | sample WorMetHERISLAND2_2_FD_187401 | JGI IMG/M metagenome (GOLD analysis project Ga0209671, IMG submission 187401) | Marine gutless worms symbiont microbial communities from Max Planck institute for Marine Microbiology, Germany - Olavius geniculatus... | ecosystem: Host-associated > Annelida >...
TTGTTGGTTCGTTGGAGTACTGCAGTGCAGTTGCCTCTACTGTTGGTGCCACAGGAAAACCTCAGCTGGTACTCTGTTCTTAAAATTTCTCGCAAAGTAACACATGCTGTTGAGTGCTGATTCTCTAACGATTATTTTTGTCAAAATCTACTGCTATTGAACCAGGACTGTTGGAGTTATTGCAAAGGTAGCAGGGGTCCGGGTTTTTTTGAGACACAGTGTAGTTACACAGTAAAAGTTAATATCGTCAGCATCAGAAAATACTAACACAAACGACTTGCAGCCACAAGCGGCGCACACATAATCCGTCACAATCTATCTACAACCTAGAAACACGAAATCTTCACGGGGTCTGCCCAAAAACTATTTTTGTGACAGAATTTTGTGCAGTTAGGTGAAAAGTTTCCCCTTGAACAATGGTGTCAAAATAGTACCAGAATCGTTATTTTATTTTACCACTGTCGATTCGTCTAGCGTGAAAACGTTGCAGATGGGCGCAGACTTGCTGCCTATTATAACAAGCGCTGCTGACGAGCTTTCCGGAGGTACCAAGATCGATAACCTTGAACGATCATGAAGACTCAAAATAAGGGATTTTGGTGATTGTTTGCGGCTTTAAACTGCTGCGCACATTTCAACGCTGAAATGGCTAGAGATAGACCAAAATAACTTGCATATAAAATATCCAAGATTAAACGTATAAATCCTAGCAGGTTTAAGGAGTCTTGCGTACGAAGACGTCAAATTTGGGTAGTCTATCCCTTTGCAATGCGCGATTTCTGATTCACTAATTTAGCATAAAACGGATATGCCTACAAATAGACACAGACTATGCCGTAACAAGCACTGCTGACGAGATCTACGTAGTTACAGATGCTCCTAAAACTTAAAATATAAAACGGGTTTTCAGTAATTATTTTGCGATTTTATTTTGCGACGCATATTTTAACAGTGAACTGCATCCAAGTTACTGGAGATAAACAAAAAACGACCAGCGTATGAAATTTTTAGCATAAAACATAGATTTTAACAGTTTTAAGTTTCAATTTTCTTATGTTCAGAAATTCTCGCTACGGGGGCGTTAAATATGGGTCCCCCTTCAAAGCGCATTGTTTTTGTTGCCCGTTGTACACCGACTCCCCAAGTACGTACATGTAGCAGCACCGATGCTCCCGCGATACGCGTAAAAGAAACGAGTTGAAACCATAGCCGGATGAAAAGATGATACCTTCTAACTGCGCAATCATTGCGCAATCAGCTCTGCTGATGTCATTATGGATAACAAATATCGGCTACTGCATTTGAATACTCAGTGGCTGAGAGCAGCAGCGAAGACAACTAGCTTAGTTCTGAGCTCCTTAACTACAAAAATAGCGATTGGAAGGACGTGTTTGTATAGGTCTGCAGGATTCACTGGTACCTTATTATTGTATGACGATTTGGCCCGCAGTACAATCCCACTCCACGTCAGGAAATCCATCTCAAAGCTACGGAGCGTCAACTGCCATGCGTGATCACACAGTATCATAGATGTAAAAAACATTTTTTATGTATTTTATAAAAGTATTAAAACTATGTTTTTTATGTATTTTATTTTTTATGTTTTTTATTTCTGGTTTTTTTACTTTTTAATGTTTTTGTGCTTTAAATGTCATGTTTTTTTGTTTTTTTAAATCGTTAGAATAAATTACTACAGATGTGTTAAAAACTGTTGACGTGACTAGTATACTTGGTATTTGTTCTCACATTTGATTGTTTAGTTCATAGATGAGTATGTACCATAATCACGGTTACATAAAATAAAAATGCCTAAAGTAAAAAGTAGCGAATGGAAACATCTGCAGTTTAATGTTTTTTATAGTGTTTTTAATGTTTTTATAAAAGTATAAAATACATGTTTTTTATGTATTTTATTTGCAAATGAATGTTTTAACATCTATGCACAATATAACCTGCCATCCGACATAGGTGAACGCGCCTCGACTTTACCAGTCCGGTACTCGATGTAAGCCTACCTGCCTCAGCGGGACGAAAAGGCTGAGTTGGCCTGGTGTTTGGTGATTTACCGAGATGGGTTCAGCTGTCCGCAGACAAAGTAGTAGCCGGGCCCAGCAAGAATTAACTTCATTGATGGAACAACAAAGTTGATGTTGAACGAAGGCACGTCTCGGCACCAGACCGTCTTACATTCAGAGCTAATAACGCCGTCGTTGAAGGTCATCTGTGGAGAACGTCGCATGGCAAGTGTACCCATTAACAATAATATTAGTCTAGGCCTACCGCTGCGCTCACTGCGGAGTCTGACTACCTACACTCTGCGACGTTGCTCGTGATCTTCTCCTGCCCTGCGCTTTGTCGTCGATTCACTGACTCGCCAGTCAGTCGCCAGGTGTCGCGCCTCCCAGTGATACCCCGTTTTCACGAGGAAACATGCACGAAGCAAACATGAAGCAAACGCATTCGATATACACGTGCACGACGTGTGCTCTAAGTTTGCTTCATGTTTGCGTCATGTTTACTTCATGTTTGTTTCCTCGTGTAAACGGGGTATGCGCGACAGCGCCGCTTGTTGAGTGTTGATGACGAATAGCGATGCTACAAGCTCTGTAACCTCAGCTACCGCTTAGAAAACAGGCGTTACGCGTGGAATTTTAGCAACAATGCACATCGGACAGAAAAGATTTCATAATCTTTCGTCGTTTTGATAAGGCAGCAGGGTGTGATGAATGGTCTGACAGACAGACAGACAGACGAACGGGCACCTTTGCGATAGCTAAGACGAAGCATCTGCGTAGCAGCTGCACGACCACATTTCGCTGTGATACTATTAACGTGCTAATAGCAGGTTAATGGGTCTGTATTTTGACTCAACTGTTTTCTCTAGACAATTTTGAATTCAATCTGGCATCGAGGACAGGGTGGGCCAAAAACCGGACCTGTTTGAGCGTGGATAACTCAGCAATGGTTAGTGGTAGAAAGACGTGTAGTACGTCAAAAGTTTCAGAATGCTGTAAAAAATAAACGACAAATTTTCATGCTGAAGCATTTATATATTCTTTGCTTAATTTGCATAAATATGCGTCACCTCCAAATTCTGCCAAATCTGACTGTAACACATTGATTTAACGTGGATATTTGAGCTTATGTAACTTAGCGATATTTATTGATGGAAAGGCGCGTAATATACCAAAAGTTTCAAAATTGTGTACCTAAAAAGTGTACAACTTGCCTGTCTCAGCATTTAAATATTCTTGGCCTGATTTACACAAATCTGCACATAAATTTAAGTTGATTTTAATCCAGCATACAGTGAAATATCAACAATCATTAACACATACGTTGGGTTTAGATAAAATTCGACATAGGCAGTTGCCCAGTTTTTGCATTCATAACCGTCATCAGTCTTGTTAGGCAGCTGATCGATCGCTGGAGTCAATGTGTTCAGGATCAGCTGAGCCCCGCATTCGATTAGCACACGTTTTAGCTGGTCAGTTACTGAAATTTTGTGACCATGTTATCTGTTGCAATGCCCCCGCACTGCATAATTCACAGAATTTAAATCTAGACTTTTTGGCAGTAAGTTTTTGAGTTTAGTGAACTCGGGCACATGAGAGTATAGGCAAATGCCTAATTTCAGGGGTAATGAAAATTTATGCAAATTAGGCTAAGAATATCTAAATGATTTGCTATGCAAGTTTGGCCCTTTTTGTCTACAACATTCTAAAACTTTTGACATATAACACGCCTTTCTACTAGCAACCATCGGTGAGTTATCAACGCTCAAACAGGTCCGGTTTTTTTGGCCCACCCTGTATATGGCGAAGGTCAGGGACAGCTGCTTTTTTACATTGTAACGCGTCAGAAAACGTTGTTTATGTCCGAAAGATTTGTCCGAAAAATACATATTTTGCGGCCAGGATTGGTAGGCTTAGTCCTGTCTTTGAAGAGATTTAGGGGCGAAATTGAAACATGGAAATGCAATCTCCTCTGTCGATAAGTCGTAGTTGGATATTGCCACATCCTACCCCGCAGCTTCTTTAACCCACGACGACTCTGTGGCGAAGAGATCAATTGTTTGATTGAGTTATGGTGTCATTAAAACTGTGATCTTATACTCAAAAGTCTTTATCTCGTTCTCAGTCAATGATTACCAATATCCGGTAACATTTTATCTGGCGTTTTTGCAATAAACATAAACAACATTCTATCTCACATTTTATGTAAGTTTTGTTACCATTGTATCACATTGTTGCATGATTATATTGTAGCAATCCAAACTACTAGCTGCAATACGCTGATACACGTTCGCTCAGTTTCCAAAACAGATCGCCGGTGGCGTTGGCTTCTCCGCATTTGCAGAAAAAACCGACGTCAGACTGCACGATGACTTTGTAGAATAGAGTGATCGTGTAGCACGGGACAGAGACGGACAATGCGACCGAATCATCGTCGGTCGTCTCGCTGTAATGGGACAACTGCAGCTTACTGGTCGATCGTCGAATGATCCAGTAGGCCTACGCACGACGACAGACGGACTGATCGACACCGTTCTTTACTGGTGAGCCAGCGTCAGCAACGACGTGTTCGGCATACTGTAGAGCGCAGATAGCAGGCTATATACAGGCGACACTCGAGCCGCTGCTGCAGTTCAAGACGGTCTACGGAACGATGTCAACTGACGGAATTAGCTCCGTTCACGATCCACCTATTCTGCGCTATCGCCGTCAGTGTGGGAATTAGACTAAAAGAACTACAGGAGGTTGAAAGTTTGACGTGTTTAAAATCGATACATGCGGAAGAGGATTTATGAAGGACTGTAAGTAAGGAGACGGTAGAACGCTGCTGAGAATCTGATTAGGATTAATGCTGCACATACAGGGTGCATAAAATATACTAAAATATATTGCACATTAAATACACTGCGTCCCAAAAAAACTATGCAAAATCGTTTTTTTAAATTTTATGGTAGGGACTACATACACTGTGTACAGAAAAAAGTAAACCGCTAGACATTGTACAATAAAAATGTCAAATATGAACAAATCTGAATAAAGTTTTGTACACGTAATTCGCAATAAATTGCTGAATAGATTACCAAGTTTCGTTAAAAGATATTGTTTCTTAGTGGAGTTATTGAATTGTCGAATATCGATAACAAAATATCTCAGTTACCAACATGGCGTTACATACTGCAGTCGCTCGATCGTAAGTGCCGTTTGTTCACGCAATCAATGTCAACAAATGGTATTTTCTGCAAACCATCATGCTTTAATTAAACTGTTGAGACATTAGACAGAGTATATAGTGCTAAAAATTTTTTGCGGAATTTCCCAGCAAGCTGTAAACACTGCCAGGATTAAACAAACTGTCCGTGCGGTTGCTTAATACTGGACACTTCACGTTTTGGGTGACCTCACAAAAGCCACAGTGTGCGTTGACAAATTTAACTGAAATTCGGCACTTTGATTGCCAAGAGATTGTAAATTGTTGACGTATAATTTTGCTGTAATCAGATGTTGTTTGTTGGAGTTACGCAGATGTACAAACTACAGAGGGGTTTACTTACGTAACGCCATTAAATTTGGTAACGAATATATTTTGTTACCGATATTTAACAATTTATAATTCCGTTGAGAAACAATATTTGAACGAAATTTGGTAATTTTTTTAGCGATTTATTGGCAATTAGGTATACGAAATTTTGTTCAAAATTGTTTAGATTTAACATTTTTATTGCACAATGTCCCGGAATTTACTTTTTTCCGGACACATTGTAGGATCAAAGAGCCATGAAAGAGTGGGCTGTCAGCATACTGATACATATTAGTGGCATAGTTTGCACAGGAAAAAAACACAATAATAGGGGAAAACAGAAGAAACGGCGACTGCAAGACAGTTGCACACACTGCTTTACAGTGTGTCAGATGTCTGCTAGAAAACACGAAATTGTCGTTTGTGTTGTGCAGAGTAAGAAAAACGACGACAACGAAATGATCTCTGAAGAATAGTAAAAGTGCCAGACGTAGCACAATGGACAGCGCCGGTGAAGATCAGATGTTATTGTCACAATGTCACTTCATTCGTCCAGCGTAGACTGCAACAACAAAGACTGGCCCGCCGCCGAGTTGTTCACGCACACGACTGGGAATTTCGTGAGTACAGGCAACGACAGCGGAATGATGCAAGCGACGTCGAAATACCTGCAGCGATAATTTGCTTTACGCCAATTGCATCAACGCGATCTCCTAGTGGATACCCCGTTGTGCCTCCCCTCTGCAAAAATAATGGCTAACTGGGTCACGATGCATATGCGTTCCCCGAACAGTGTGTTTATTTCGGGCTGAGACAAAGCCAAGACCGAGTTTTAAAAATTTCGGTTTTAAGACCAAGGCATATTGATCTCGTTTTATATTTAATTAATCGTTGTGTGCCATCTTTCGTGTCAGAATATTAGTGTACAGTGTCCTTTTCGGAGCTTGTCTTTAGCTCATCTTTTGATTTTCTTTTTTCTTATCAAATTATTTTTTTTCTTGCAGAAGTAAGGCGTGAGACCAATGCAATGCGTAGGCCTATATTGGCTTAGCCTAGAGTATTTCGTCGCATGTCTGGCATCATTTTTTGCCAGTTTGTGTTTTCAATTTTTTTAAATTGCAGATTTAAGAAACTAATTTTAGATTAAAACATGCAAACAAACAACGGAAACAATCTATGCGCAATAAAACTGGGAAAACCAATGAACTCTTATAGCCTACGTGGGATAGACCCAAATCGATAGTCTATTTGACGTGGTAATGACATTAGGCGTGGTTACGAGATGTGGCGCCGAGTGTTAATGCCACGGCGTAGAACTGTAAGTAGTTCGTATCCACAGAACTACACAACTTGCGCCAGTCGCACACTGTTTGCAATGGCACAGCCATGAAGTGTTTCAAGCGAAACATAGAAAATATGGGAAGGCGCATAGGCATGGGCCCAGTGGTGCACTAGCTCCGTATTCGTTGTCATCCGAAGCTAATTTGTTGTGTCGCTGTTCAAGTTGTTCTGCAGCTGTATTTTAGTCCGAAGTGCGAGGCATGCGAAATTTGTTCGTCTTCATCTTTGGCGATCGATTGAGTTCTTTAAGCACGTCTTCATACCATAAAAGTTTGCTTAATATTTTACTTCACAGCGCACCAAAATGCTAGTGGCGACCTGGCTGAGGCCGGAAAGGTAAATGTTTGAACCCTCCACGTCAAAATTCACTAATAAAAGGAATTGACACGCCACTGTACGCGATACGAAAAGCCGTCGGGATTTTCCAGACCATTCGGAGCCGCGGCTGCCCTTAGAATAAAGCGCTGTTTATAAAAGGGGATAAGAGAGAACGATAAAAGCAGACTAAGTGTTAAGAACGTTGATGGCGAATGTCCGTCGAGTGTAACTACACTTCCGGCACACACAGCTGCGACTAGCTACCGTCACCGCCACTCCGCCAGTATACACTGACTGTACTGTAGTCGTATCAACGACTAGCTTCCGCATTGAATCTTCAAGCAGCTATCTATAGCGGTGTGTGGACTCTAAACCCGCACACTCGAGTCCGTAACAAATGACGCTTTGATATGCATTAGTGATTAACGAATTAAGTTGATCTCGATCAACAATTAAGTTGCTGTACGCCGCGCCCGGATACTACTTGAATGGGCAACTGTCTGCTGCGACGTATATCTTGGTATACTAACCACCAAAGTTAACTCAGCTTTCTATTCCTCCAGGATAGGTAAATCGAGTGCCAGTCTGCTATGCTGTGGTTAAGGCGAGATGCATTCACCTGTGTGATCCCATAAATATGGCAGTTGGCGCTCCGTAGCTCTTGGATAGATTCCCAAGACTTTACTGTAATTTTAACTTGATTAAACGGTTTTTGTGTCGTGTAGCAAATGATCAGAAAAATATTTTCCTTGTTTGTCATTTTTACGCATATTGCATAGCTTATCATTTGCGAGAGCATACTAACATTTGAATTCTTGTTCTATTGTTTTTGTTTTATTCATTTTTCTTATTTCTTTATTTTACCTCATTTTTTCTTTTACGTTTGTTTGTTTAAATTATGTTTACATTTTTTAGTCATCTCATTGTTTTTCATGCCGCGCGGTACTGACTAAGAGGTGTTACGGTCGGTTTTTCGACCACGCGTTTAACTCCGTTCATCCGCTCTCAGCAGATGAAATTGCGGATATTCGGTGGATCGAAAAAAGCGGTGGTATTCGCAGACAACGACTAATGAGGCAAAGGCTGCTGCTTTGACTGCTATTCCCGACAGAGTCGCATTGAACGACACCTGACGGCAGACTAGACGCTGTCGCTGTCTATCGCTCTGCAGTCGCTAGTTGCTTCGCTACAAGACAATTGCTCAGCGAAGAAGGCAGGTAACGGAACTGCTTTTTAACGAAATTTTATCATAAAGTGTAGTAGTGGCCCATAATTCGACACCAAAGTGTCGACGTCGATGTCATTGGCTCACCGCACAAATTAATTAAAATTTGATCTTAATGTGACCTTGACTTTGACCCCACGACGTTGAAAACAAAATCACTTAATCTAGAAAATGCATATTCTATTTAGCGCAAACTCCGTCAAGTCGTTTAAAAGCAAGAAAATGAAGTCCTAAGGTCTGCTCGTAGCCTAACTATGGATTTTTTTTTGCTGCGACACTTACGGTGACCCGTCTATTTTCAAAATTCAGTCATTTTATTATTGGTCAATGGCAGGCCCGTCGAGAGCCACAGGTCCAGGGAAACATTTTCCCGGGACCCTCAAACATTCTCGTGGGGCCTCTCTAAAATTTTTTTTTGAATTTTTTTCTTTAAAATGGTGCATTCTGGTGTACTTTATATTTCTGAGCAACGGCGGGATCCCTGAAACGTCGCGGGGTCCGGGGTAACTTACCCCCTACCCCGCCCTATCGACGGGCCTGGCAATGGTCGTTGCAAAGCGGCAGAATAGCAATGAGAAAAACTGCTCAAATTTTAGCCTTTTAAGAAATTTCTTACCTGTGGGAACATCTTCTTTTAAAAGATACAATACACGGGGCTGAAAATCGTTTATTTTAGGGAAATTTTGGAGCAAAAATAAACTTTTGAGCACGCATAATAGCTCATGTCGGAGATTTCCACGGTCTGTCGGAAAATAATTGCAACTTTTTGCCTTCAACTGTTGTAATCCTCGACTCCCCTGCTTTCGTTTATACATGTATCATCAACCACCAGAGTTTGGTAGCCCTCTGTCCGATACATAGATATGGTGCACTGCTAACAAAATTTTTTTGTGCACGCACGGACGTACACACGGCAGAAAACCCGAAAATATTAATGTAACGTTGTAAAGTGCAGATTTTGAAACACAGCGTACAAACTCCCTTCAAATCCCACAGGGCCTAGGCCATCGAATATTTCGTACTGCGTAATGTACCAAGTGAACGATCTCGCAAGTTCGCAGCGCAACACAAGAAAACTTAACAGGCCGGAAAATCTAGCGCTGTTGTCCGACATTCTCTGGCCTATGGAGCCCCTTCTTGTAGAGCCCCTGTACCGTACGGCCGAACACACTGAACAGGCGCCTCTATAGTGTGCGAATTCACCAGATGCGCTAATGAAGTTTACGTAGATAAGCCTACGCACGTCACCGTCAACATTACGTGACCGCATCATAGAGAAAGCGATAGACAAGCGTGCAGAGAACGACACAAACAGACATACATCGAGAGACATCTGCAGAGGGAGACTCACAGTGATCAAACAACAACGCCGCAAAGAAATAAGTAATAATGCATCTTTTTGTATGGAGCCTAACGCATTTTAGTTATCTTTTTTAAAGTTTTCACCAACTGTAAGCGATGGCTTATGATTACGGTTGTAGGTCATTAACCAGTAGTTGACGGAGTCAGTCGCTAAGCGGTTAAAGAACCATTTAAGCAGGGAGCACGAATGTGACAGACAAAGACAGGCAGACCACGGTACGAAGCAATTGGTAGCTATAGACGAAATCGCTTGCACTAAAGCGATCTCGCAAAATTAATGTGCAAATACTGACCTGACTCAAGCTTTGCGGTTAATTTACTTTTTCCTGTAAAATAAAATATTCCGTGTGCTGTTACTTACCATGCCAGCATGGATACAGCTACAAATTATGGTCTTATCAGTTCATAGCAGCTTGAGTTACTGTGTTTGCTGATGCATTTAATTCACACGTTACGAACACCACACAAACAGCCAGTGTCACATCACGAACACGACTTCGGTCCGGCAGCAGTCTCCGTTACGAGCAACCACGCACACGACTAAAGTTTGGACAACGAGCGTTTTCCTACGCTGCACCAGCTGCGTGGAACCGTCTGCCACCGTCACTTCAAGAACTATCTGACACTGCGTCATTCAAACGAAACTTTAAAACATTACTGTTTCAGCGAGCGTTTTATCTCTGACTAGTATTTACATTTTGTACATTATCTTTAGGTTTTATTTTAGCTCTTAAGTTTGTCGTACACCACTGGTCATTTTTGTAAGCGGTTATTTTTTTTGATTGATTGATTGATTGATTGAGTTGAGAGAAAAACTGGCCAGAAACGCAACGTTGAAGTCAAAATCTTGCAGAGCCGGTCTTAACCAGGCATGCTGGAAATACGACGCCGTTGCATGATATAAAACTGTACGCCCCTGCAGAGTTGCGATTTGTGTATTTAATAAAAACAGGCAAGACCCAAACTGCACGATAATACTGACCAATGAACTGGTGTTATTGCCATCAAAACTGCTTATGCTTAGTGCTGTACACTTTGTTGTCGTTCTGCAGTTCTTGCTTTCAGAGCTCTGTACTTCATGTTTGAATAAGTACGTCTACTTTTAAAGCTGCAGCCTAACTAGTCATTCAGTGCGGCAATGTACAGGTCAACTCGGCCTCCTACCGTCAACGGGACTGAATAGTAGTAGTTTACCGGCTACGTGGTGAAAACCTAATGTGACTGATTGGGGCGGTGGTATGTCTGCTGACTGCAAACCGCGGGTCCAAATGTTCGCTGTCGCGTGCAACGGATGGCCGCATAGTGCGCTGCGGTATCATTAGCTCATGCCAATCAGCTGCCACTTTCGAGATTGCAAAGCGCATCTGCACGTAAGTCCGACTGACGTAAGCAGCGCTATATTAGGTACCTGATCTTTGCTTTGCCTTTACCTTCGAAGTAAACTGTTCGTGACAGGTCTGCGGATTTGCTATTAACTCTGTGCTTTAAGCACCCGTAGACAATTTTCTATGGCTAAATAAATAGTTTTTGTTTACCTGTCTATGATGCTTTACGCTGTTTTACGCTTTATTTTTTTCCTCTTGTCTAATTTTGTACCCGTTTAGCATTGGCGGAACTAACAGAAATTTTGCCCGTACACACCGTATTTCAAAAAAATATCTGCCACATTTTTAAATAACTCTGTGAAACATTGGCCGACTTTAATAATTTCTGGCACACAACATAGTGAAAAAAATTGACGTGGTCGTAAATGTTCACCTTTGTTCACCTTACTTTAATACTGTTGCTACACTACTTTGTGAAATGCTGAAGTCGTATTTTAGCTGTTTACAACAATGAATTCCTACTAGGTAGCGCATGCGTCGGCTCAGAAATAAGTAAATTAATAGCGACAAAATAACTAGCAATTATTGTCTTTTGAAAAGTCACACGTATCGCATCACATTATTTCTATTACAGCATGTGCTCAAAATGTCCTCCAGCACGAACGCAAGCTCGTAGACGCTGACGCCACTCGCCAATATCACGTTCAATAACCGCGGGACTTAGAGCAGTTCACTCGCTATTAATGCGTCGTTTCAGTACTGTTCGTTGACGTACGATCTTAAAATGGCTACGGTTAGTATTAAACAAATATCAGATTTTTAACGGCTCTGTTGTCTTAATGTTCTCAATGATTTCTGAGCCGACGCCTGCGCTACCAGTATGAATTCATTGTTGTAAACTGCTAAACTACGACCTCTGCATTTTACAAGGTAGTGAAGCAACAGTGTTAAAGTGGAATGTGAAAAACCGTAGCTATTTACGTAGTTTTTTGTGATATTAATTGCCAAATATTATTTAAATTAGCCAATGTTTCGACAAGATATTCCAAAAATAAGTGGCACGTATTTTTAAGTATCAGTGTATATGTCCTTTTGCTGTCATGACTTTTCTTCGTCATACCTGAAGCCATGGACCTTGAGTAACGGCTTGGCTGGTATACAGTGCCAGAGATGGACGCGGGTCATTTTTTTGAATCCGGATCCTACCCGACCCACAAACGTCCGACCCGTGACCCGACCCGACCAGACAAAAAATTGTCTACAATTTGACTTGCGACACGACCCGACCCGACTCCATGCAAATGCAATGCGTTACATTACAGACTGCATTTTTACAATAAAAAACAGTGCTGTGCGAAATACTGAGCATGAGTACTTAAGAAAAAGTAACAGTTTTGCCACTTTTTACTCCAGTAAAAATAACAAGAAGCCCAGCCATCGCAAGGATAGCCGACCGTACTGGTTGTCAGTGACCTTCAATGTCATCCAAGGTCAATGATTTTCATCTTATGTGGCAAAACGTATATGGCACTTCCTATTAGTGATTAATTGTAATCTTGACCATATCTTTTACTGTTTCCCAGATATGGCCAGTTTTCCTTTGAAAATGCACACTTTTTCTATCTCTGCCCATTCAACCCCAAATTTGAAAACGTTTCTCTTGCACTATATCGCTGAAATTTTGCATGAAGTTTAACATACATGGCTAATTATTTGTATAAAAAAATTTTCCCCTAGGCCTACGACGTAAAGCTCAGCCACAATGCATCCATTACAGACGGACAGACAACCATGCCAATAGCTATTATTTTTTATCCAGGGTATTGTTAGGCCTATTATTGTACGATTTAGTTTAAGGTGCCGTAAAAGTACAACGTAACTGCAAAACACCTAGCAAAGTGGACAAAACGAAAGTTAAACAAAATAACTGCGTATAAACTGAAAAGATAAAAAACTACATAACTATTTCAGTTTTAAGGCGTTGTCTGAAAATTTCGAGCAACGGTGCCGATACGATAGATGATAACAAATTACAGTAGCTAAAGTATAACTTCACCAAAAGTAGCATTTGTCAGAAGTTATTGTTAACGTCATTGTGGCAACTTCGTCCGTTACATTGTTAAATCAACTTTTCTTAACGTTCAACATAAAATATAGTCATAAGCAAAACATTTTCTACAGTACAGAGGCTTCAGCGGCTTGTTTTTCTTGAGTAGGCTATGACCAAGTTTTCGAATAGTTCGTTTAGTTTGTTTTCTGCTGCTTTGAACTGGCGTCTACCAATCGTCGATTCACACTTCAAACGCGTGGTAGGCCTATATCGTCTGAATGGCAGAGCTATAGTGCAACGAAAACTCGTTACGCTGTCTCCTGCTGGGTGTTTTCCGGGTTCCCCAAAGTTGATGTCAGGCTGACGGCTGGCCTGTTGTTAACGTTGCAAACTGCGACTGCGACTGATCTCATGCGGTGAGTCTTCGGCGACTCAGCGCAACTATTATTGTAATTGCTCAGTTTTCTGCTGCCCGCTGTTGCGTCGTAGAACTACTCATAAAATTACTTGTAACCACTGCTGGTTATTTGATCTTGAACCACACATTGGTCGGTGCTGTCCTGGTCAATTAAATGACAACAGTAAGAATACAAATGATAGAAAATAATGCATAAAAACACGCGGTAAAAAGTAGGTCTGACCCGTGGGGCCGCGATCCGACCTTACCCGACCCGATCCGCAGATGGACCCAATTCGTGTCCATCTCTAGTATACACCGCTACCTTGTGTCTTTACCGACGTTCTATGGACGGTTATTAAACATCATCGCAGTTTGTTCCAGTTTTTGCCTTTCCCTGTGCAGGGAGGGACAATTCGTTTTCTTGCTGGACGCGCGTGCTGTGCTCATAATGGCAGACATGATGATTTGACTACTGTCTTTTAAGTGGTTGTCGTTCAAGGTCCACTAAACTCGAAGCTGTTCTTGGTGGTTTCTGTGCGTCTAATGATAGCAGTAAGGCACACCGCGCGATGCATGCTCGTGTATCTGCATGTGCACTCAACTTCACCCTGCGCGCAGCGCTTGCCACGCTAATGCCGTGGTAATGATTCTGTCTATGAAGCTAATGATGTGATTGAGCAAGGCAGAAAAGACCATAGCTATTGCGCGTTGCTTTTGCAAATAATATTACGAGCTTCAGCAAGGCAGAAAGAACTAGGTGTGGTACTGCTAACGATGGTTGCCACGCACGCGAGCTAGCGGACCAGTAATTGCACGACGACGTCACATATAGCTACCGCTACAGCTACTATACGCTGCTGCTGCTGCTGACAGCGCTGAGATGCAGGCGGAGGATAATTTTCTCTGACGTCACATGGCGGTGTGCTTTATGGACATCACCTTACTCTATCTACCTGAGTGTCACATCATCAGACTGACTGACAGACTGACTGGCTGCCTCTGATGCAATGCAATCTCATGAGGCAATGTCGTCTCTTTTCTCAGATCAAACTGAAACGTACGTTCCTGCAACATTTTCAGCGTAGTTGCAATAAACGTTTACAAATGTTTTTTTTTTAAATTCTGTTACAAAAACGCACTTTCAACGTTTTCTACGTTTTATGTGCAAAAAAATCGAACCAAGTGCTACTGGTAAACTGATCTAAACTTAAAAAGCGTTTTTTAAAGTTTACGTTTCGCGCTTATCGAATGCGATTTTGTTTTACGTTTGTCGTAGTTTTATAGCACACGGAAGCGCCAAATTATGACCATCAGGCGTGATTTCGTAGAATCTACTCTACGGTGTTGTGATCGTAATAAAAGCTTATGGTTAGAATCTAATTTTGAGTATCAAAGTGACACTATTTAACGATTTCCATTTTGTAGGCCTCTCTAAGCTCACGCCTCCAGTTTAATATTATTTCTGGATTTATGCTATACATTTTTATTATTTTGATGACTCATTATAAGTTTATAAACTTATGTAGGTTTGCAAAATAATCTTCATTTTTCCGATCTTTCGCCGCGAGTTTCAAAATTTGTCGAGTCGAGCTTAGAGCTTCAAGTTAACTCGAAAGTTTCGCAACCCGACGATGCGTCTAACATTGCGACTCGAGTAGCGAGAATAAACTTGAAAATCAACTCGACGATTTCTATCCTCTCTCGACGCGTTGTCAAACAAAAATATTAAGAAATAATAAACCTAAAACTGTTTTAGGTTTTGGTTTTATTCTACACTATGTATCAATAAAACAGTCAAAATTGTTTTTATAATAACTTTGTCAATTTTTTACTAACTTTAATAATCTGTAAAGATGGCCAAGACGACAGAAATATGCAAGGTCCACTTTTTTTTTACTTCAACTAATTTATGTCAATGCATTACCGTGTAA
>Ga0209671_1003256_pt1 | contig 15483 bp, 10 predicted proteins | sample WorMetHERISLAND2_2_FD_187401 | JGI IMG/M metagenome (GOLD analysis project Ga0209671, IMG submission 187401) | Marine gutless worms symbiont microbial communities from Max Planck institute for Marine Microbiology, Germany - Olavius geniculatus... | ecosystem: Host-associated > Annelida >...
ACAATTAAATGAATTCAAGTAACTAAACTGTAGTTGCCGTTTCATCACTACTGTAAATAAATAATTATTTAGATGACAGCCTAAAATATATTTATGCTAGCTATGACGTCAGTTCTTGTTGATCGAAAAACTGAAATTGTTGTCTGAAGATTTTTTGCGCAATAACTAACTGCAGGTTCAACTTTCTATATCTGACAGGTGGGGCCCCTAAATGTTGCAGGGGTTCGGGGTAACTTACTCCCTACTCTCCCTCTCGATGGGCCTGAGTGCATTAAAAACGCGTTAATTGATGCGTTAAAAAAATTAACACAGTGCGTTAAAACGTTAAAAAAATTAACGCTTTGACAGCTCTAATTTTAGCTAATCAAACAGTGGCACCAGCAATTGCAACAAGCGCACCATTGCATGATGCATAATGCTCAAAAAGCCACAAAAACCAACTACGAGCTAATAGAATTCCCTGGTGACTTGACAAACACATTTTAACACAGCTCTCAACCGCTGACTTCACTGACAACGTGACACACCACTATTCTTATTTACTATGACGAAAACGAACTAAAAATTTAAGAAATGATGGTTAACGCAAATCAATAAGCATGAAAATGGTACCATTTGTTGCAGCTGCCACTGGAGTGGTTCGTCGGGATTCGACTGCAGAGACAACTGACGCAGACATTTCCCCATCAGACACAGCGACTACAAGTCACCATAACAACGGCGACAAAATATTTTAATGGAAACCCATCTCAAAGCCGCAGAGCACCACCAGCCATATGAGATCACATAGCGTTACCTGCTAACCCACACAGGTGAACGCACCCCGCCTTAACCCCAGCCAGATGGACCAGTCCTTGATTTACCTACTGTGGAGAGATGGAAGGCTGAGTTGACCTTGGTGTTGGTTATATACCAAATGGTTTAACTGTTCACAGACAGTCACTCGTCCAAGTCTCCAAGAAGTAACCACTTGATAGCGCGACTTGACCGGAGTCGAACCCATGACCTTGCGATCACAACCATTATGCTACTGAGCCACGTCAGAATACTGATAAGTGATAAAAATTAATCAAATAACAACTTTGAAAGAATAGTTCGGAATGGGGTGCTGAATCAAAAAAGTGACATACATCAGGAAACAACAAGACAAATCGACCAACACAGTGTTCAGCACGACCATTTTTCACTGCAGTAATTAAGGCTAATCGTTCCAAAATGATCGACCCAAACCACGTTCCACTTTTTTATGGATGGCCAGCATTTGATGCGCGAATGCCCTTCTGGCAACCCTCCTGTGTTATCAACTGTTGTGCAGTTATTGCATTAATTGTAAATAAATGCATTAATTATAAAAAATAAACTATCTCGCTGTCTTTTACACACCACTTAATATACTTACACTAAGATATTAAAGCTTACTTAGTTGAGAAGATCTGGCTTGCAACTATAGTGCAAGTTGTTATCGACTAAAGTCAAGACGAGTCATGCATGATCTGTAGATTATGAACCTGTGCAATAAATTCGGGATGACCTTTGCTTAGAGCATGACAGTCGGCGACCTCGGCCAGTATAACACAACCCAGCTCCCTACAAATCAATTCACCATCGCACTACACAATTGGGTTATTTTGTGTTTATCACGAAAATTAGCTGAACAGTTAGTAACAACATTGCTAATCCTTACTAACTATTGAAACAAGAGTAATGTTTACTGATTATATAACCAGAGCTGTGGAGCTGTTACTGTCGGCTAGGTAGCTGGGTTACTGGAATGCCATCACTGATATTTTTTTCGCAGAAATCCTTCGGAGACTAGACTCAATCTGGAATAACTCTAAAAAAGTAGGCTAGTTAACAAAAACCAAAAGTGATACCGGTAGTAGTAAATTCTTAAAAATTCAGCTGGACAGTTAGTAACCAATGCCACAGTGTCACGCTTTGCATGATCGTGCCAGCTTGCGAGTGAGTGAGTAGGGTTTAACGTCCCGCCCGACACAGCATAGGTCATTTCGGAGACGGCCTTTCCCGTTCGGGTGCATTTGGTTGGCACAACATATTTGTGATAAAATAACTTCAAAGCGATGTTTTCGATTCAGTTGATCAGCATATTATTATTAATTAGTGTTACATTCTACGCATATTTAGCCAATGTCGTTTTTTCGTGCAACTTGGCCTTCAAGGCTTAAACCTACTCAGTTTATCTTCGAGTCCAGAATAAACTACTAACAAAATCTGAGCCAAAAAATGCATTCAGCAATGCATTGTACACACACTGTGGACACAACAACCAGATGGACAAATAGATTTAATGGCAGTAAAAATATTAGATTAAAAAAATAAATATAATGATGCAGCTACTGGTAACCCTTTTCTGTTTTTTAAGCCAAATACAGCACATAAGCATAATTGACGATGACACACGAAAATGACGTTTTTAGTCATTTATTACAACTGAAAGAAAATAGTTACTAAGTATGACAACTATATACGAGTATAATGTTTTAATGAAGATTATGATAATTACAAACTTAAGCGAACTCGAATAACCAAAAATAAATAAAACCGCTGTAACTTACCCGATTATGTCGTGCCATTCTTTCTCCAAGCCTTCATAATCTGGTGTCTCATAAGTAATATCGTCCAACGTCTATCAACCATGCGAGTAACACAGTTTTTTTATCTGTGCTGGCTCTTAACAATGTGCGCAAAACCTTTTTACGGTACTCACTAAATGAAAATATTATTAACCAGCCTTATAAAAAAGTCATAAAAACACGAGGAATCGCAAGTCATTTGGCAATAGAGGGCGACTTGGCATGTCAAGCTTGCAATTGCTGACTATGGTGTAAAACTGGTCGTCTTTGACCTACGGCATGTCGTTTTGTCCAATAGCTATAGCAGAATGCATGAACGTGACGAAAAGAATGACAGACCACGATGACACTTGATGGCAGCAATAGCTGACATCGCTGGATGACGCATTCAACGATGCCGCCTAATAACAGCAATCACAATAACATTGCAATTCTCAATCTCGAAATCCAGCATTAAAAATTGTTAATCCCGAAATTTTGCAATCCAATTTTCGAAACGAGGCGTTATTTTGGTATCCTCAATAAACTTATTTCATACACAGGATGTAGTAGTTCCATTTACAGAAAGTATTTAAAAGTGACTGTGGCAGTGTGGCTGTCAAAATACAAATTACAGTCCACCGCAAGGAGAAAAACTAGGCATGAAATAATTCACCAAACGGCTAGAATTATTATTTGTATCACTTAACACTCAAAAAAGTAGGACTTATAGAATTTTTGTCATCCCAAAATCTTGGGATTAGGACGCTGCGATTAGGACGCTGCCAATCCCGGGATTCGGGATCCCGGAATTGTAATCCGTAATAACAACGACAGTAACCTGCAGGACGGCGGGTTTCTGCAGCTTGTCTACCATAGCCCGACGCTCGTCGTGAATATGTAGACTGAGCATGGACAGAAGCAGGCTGGCGTAGCCGAGCTTCACTGATATGTATTCACGCTGCAGAGGCAAACTCACGTCTTTCGCCTTTTAGACCACACACAGTTGAGACACTCTCAGTGTAGGCCTACAGTGTTCAGATCATGCCTATGATAGAACTAATGATCTGTTTAAACCAGGGTTCTCGATATACCTGAATTTTCAAGACGTCATGACTTCCAAGCTAAAAAAATGGACGTCAGTGTACAAAATTTGGAAGTCATGCAGTAGGCCTACAAGAAAACTCGAGCAAAAAATTAACATAATGCAAAACAATACGTCTTTATGAAACAAAGTACGCAGAAACACGACAGTCAGACAACGCTAGTGAAGCTACGTGACTTACGTGACGACAAAAGCGCAAAGTTCACTTAATTCGATTTTCGGTGAAGTTGGAGCTTAACTCACAGTATCGGTGGCCGCAAGCTTTGGTGCTTCAACGTAAAGTGTTTCTGACAAGCTGACGGCTCGACTCAGAACTTCCATCGCCTGAACAACCAAACACACCGTCACCGCGAGAGCAGGTGGTCTATCTATGGGATCATTTAATTGTTAATTTTACACTAAGTGTATAGCAGTGAAAGTACTTTGAAATCGGTTCAATATTAAAGGGCGGAGATCTGAGCAAGATGTCTTGTTTTATGACTTACTGAACTTTGTCAATATAGCGTGCGTATACGATCTGTTGCAAGAAAACAAACAGAGAAAAACTGACATAGAAACATAACGGAGAAAAAAGCCCAGCTGTCGCTAGGGGGGGAGATGCTTCACTTCAAAACGTGTTCAAAATGTTTTTATACAAAATAATTTTTTCATCTTTGAACACACTTGGGAGGGGGGCGGCTCCCCCGGCTCCATGGGCACATTTTCTTAACCCCCATCCATTCAACCCCGAATTTGAGACTGTTTCCTTTGCACTAGAGTTTAACACACATGGCTAATTATTCGTGTAAAATTCACCTCTACGATCTACCGTTTAGCCGCAATACATTCGTTACAGACAGACAGAAGGACGAACGACACATCGCGCCAAAGACGTCCTACAACTACGCTGTACGAGTAGCGCGTCAAAAATGAAACGAAATCAAAGCTTGGAAACTTGGATGTAAAATGTTCGGAGAAAAACTGACCGCGAGACAATAGGCATGCTTGTACTCGACGTCGACAGAAGCCCTGGCGAGTGTTGACAGACGGTCAGACTGTTGTCTCATGACTTGTACGGCCTCACGTCTGTAGCCAGCCTGCTGCAGTCGCCTTGCGCCCTCCTCAAACTTCTGTCATAACCAGTTACGACAAACGTCACAAACCTGCACATCTGCACTTTCTGTATTTTGACTTTTTTCTGAAAATTCTGCGACATCATAATAGCCAATACATGTTTTTGCTCAGCTGTCACAACAGGTTTTATTTCATAAATTTAATAATGACACTATTCATCCATTGAGATGCTGTCAGTTTCGACTGGTCTAGCATGCAGAAATTCTTGGTTATCCACAGCTAAATTGATTATTATGGATTACTATTACGACTGAAGACTAGAAATCTGGCTCCACAATTTTCAATGCGTACAAAAAACTCCTGCACAGATTAGTTCGCCTACCCAGTCCCAGACACACTGCGTCTTGCCACGATCACTGACAGGGTATTTCCTCATGAAGGCCTGAGCGATGTCAACGACAAAAAAGGTTCAACTAAAAAGCAGACAATGTCACATATAAAAAGTACAATGAAAAATGGACTACGTCCAAAAAAGACTTAAAATTATGGAGTTAGTCCACTTGTGCATTGAACGTAATCAAATCACCACGCAGAAGTTAAATGCATAAAAACCTGACAAGCTGCAAGAACTCGTTCATCGTGGCCTTCAGACAATGTCCAAGCCAACTCAGCATCGATGTAGGCGCTTTTTGCCAACAGCCGCCCGGCAAAGCAGCCGTACAGGCCTGACTTTGTTGGACGAACTTGTTCCAACTTCTCAAAGACGTTCTTAGCATTCTCCACGATCTTCTGCGCCTGCATAAAAACAGAATTCATTAACGTGACACAACATTCATTTATGTATGATAAATCTAGTGATGATATCAATGTGGACAGAACACACAAGACCACTTTAACACTAACCTACGTTAGCTAGTAGACCGCAATTCTGTTTATTAATTCGTCTGTAACCCGGGCCTCCTCTTTTCCTATCTTTCTTGACATGCATGGTTTCGTTATGTCTTTTGCAGATACCGATATTTTCATGCATTTTTGCAAAGTGACAGCACCAGCGCAGTAAAGGAGCTAGGTCATTTTGAGGTCAAAAAATAATCAAACTAGGTCAGGTCACAGGGAGTACAGGACACAGCAAAAGGCTCGCGTGACTTCAATGACCTGACCAACTTGCATTGCACCCTTCTTACATTGATCCCTTTTGCTTTTCCGTTCCCTCCTGTTTTCCTTTCTTTACTGTCTCTCCTTTCTCTTCCCTCCCCTTCCCTCCCTCCTCCTTTTCAGTCCCCCTTATACTTTTTCCTTTCTCTATTCACTTTGAATCCAGCTATGGGACCTGGGGAGTGCTATAACCTCCTCAGTGGGGTTTGGGGCGCAAAAGCTCCCCAGTGGGGTCGGGGCAAAGCCCCGGCCGCCAGCGATTTTTGGACATTTTGAGCATGAAAAAACGCTTTTTTAAGCCAGCTACAGCTATTACCGAAGCAAAACAATAGGCAGAGTAAAGCCAAGCCGGTTCATTCACTGGGGGGAGATGCTTTACTTCAAAACGTGTTCAAAATGGTTTATACAACATAATTTTTTCGTCTTCAAACACATTTGAAGGGGGAGCGGCTCTCCCGGGCTCCACGGGCACGACGCCACTGGGGAAGGGCGCCAAATTCTAAGCTTCCTGTGGGGCGGGAAGACCCACTCCCACTAACTATCCCCCTGCGCTTGACTTGCTCTCAGTGGCATAACTACTAACCCCGCGCAGACCCTGCAATGCGGGGAGGGCGGATCTAGGTGGCCCAAAATTATTGTGCTAATTTTCTTCGCACGACGAAAACACGAAATTTGATGTCACCACGATCGACAGAAGAAGTGACTGTGTGTACAGTATACTTGTTGGCGCAATGTTTGCTGCAAGTGTCTCTGATGAGAATCAAACATGGTAAAAAGATGGTAAAAATACCACGGCGTATCTGTCCTGGCGGTTCTTGCTTTCAGTGCTGAGTGTTGAGTCAATGATGATCATCGTCATCTCAAACCAAAACCTCTCGTCACCTTCATATGTCTCCTGAACACAGCATCCCCCAGCCTGCTGTATTCAGCCAACTAGGTACATAATTATTATGATGCGCGGAAAGTTTGTCTGTCTGTCTGTCTGTCTGCCATACCCCTCTGGCGCCTTCCCTGTTGCACGGTCACAGACCCCGACCACCCATGGCGTTTGAGTCCTTGGGCCTTAGGTAAGTGCACCCCCACTTTGTCCCCCACCTAGCCACATGGGCAGCCTAAGAAGGCGGGGGATTGACTTGCTTGGTCTTCTTCCCCACAGATTCTGCCAAGCCTGATAACTTTTGCCCGCAGGGCCGGTGAGTCGCTTCCAGTTTCACCAATGCCCAGAATAAACAGCATACACCATTGGTCTATGCAAAGTACTAACCTTATTATACTACTGTCAGTGCTACGACAAATAAATGAAAACGAAAACCAAAGTAAAGAGAAATCACTCAGTCCTCGTTTGTATTTGCCAGACAGTAGTATAGGACTGACGGTTTGGCTGCAATTTGCAATTGCATGTTTTGGCTGAGCTTAGAGACCCCCCCATCTAACACAATGTGTCACTGAACCCCAAAAGTGTACCTGCTAAATGGCATTTAAATCCGTCGAATGATTTAAGCAAAAAGCATGAGTGTGACAGACGACGGACTGTAACAGTCTGCTACATGTAACAGAAATGTGCAGAGCTAGGAATAAACGGAATCGCTTGCACTACAAGAGCAATTCCACCTAATAATAACGAGTGTCAGAGTGAATTTCACAAGAATACTGAAACAAAGAAAGAAAGAATGATTATTGATTGCAATGACAACTTAACCAACGAAATCCAAACAGTATCGATAATAAAATTACTAGACAACTAAACTTCCTATTAACGACTAATAGTAACCTTGGCCCTATTTCACCATTTCTGAGGTACGACGACTTATAGCTTAAAACCTTCCATTAAAAATTGCAGCCAAACCGCTGCAGATGGAGACTTGGTTACTATTGACAGCCTATAGGAAGTTGCCAGCGCCCTATCCAATAGTATCATCGCCGTCCCTCTACGACTTACCGTTTAGCCACAATACCGCACGATTAGCATACCACAGTGCGTTATGATCCTTCAAGGTCATCTAAGGTCAATGATTTTCATGTCATTTGAAAGCCAATATGCAAATTCCTACTAGTGATCAACAGCAACCTAGGCCCTATCTCGCACCGTTTAGCCACAACACATCTGTGGCACTGTAGGGCATAGCTGTAGCATGTCAAAAATGTTGACGCAGACCTGAGCCAAATGGCAGAGGTTGATCGCTTCATCATATTGTGCCTCGTTCTGTGATAACTTCGCCAGCACCAGCAGCGATCGACCGAGCAAAGGCTTGTCATCGAATGCCTTCAAATGCCAAGTCAGCAAAGTATAATAATTATTATTTACGTAAATTAATCGACTGCTGTAGCTTTTGTGACAGATTTTAGTATAATCAGCTTCCTAGCGTTGTAAGATTTCACGCCAGCTGAGTCATTAAAGTGTAGTGGTAACGTGCCGAACTTGTAACCCTAAGGTTGCAGGTTCGACTCCAAGCCGGGGCACTGCCACCTTGGGCAAGTTGTTCACACACATGTGCCTCTGTTCACGAAGCAGTACAAATTGGTACCGGCTTCACTGCCGGGAAGATTACGGCAGTAACATGCGGAGGTCTGGCCCTTCTCCCATATATAAGGCATGGATGAGTTCGCCTGTATCGGGTGGCAGGTAATACTGTGTGCTCCCATACGGTAGGCGAAGCATCTGCATCGCACTGTCGGCTCGGGGCCATTGGAAACGGAGATGAGCACTGATCGCATCTGTCACAGAGCTGTGAGAGGGCCTTTTGACTATCAGTGATTTTTTAACCTAAGTTATTAAAAATGTCACTACACACAAAACTATAATTATGGCTATAAATTATAATGTATTATTCAGCACGTGGTAAATGTGTAGTGTGACACTAGCATAAGACAGCACAAACTGCACCTACAATTGTGAAATAAATGCAAAAAGGTACCTTCAAGCACTTGCATCAGTATAAAGCACACAATAAACAAGAAGGAAAAATGACCAGTACAATATGATGGAAAAGTCAGCAAAATGTACGCTATAAACACAAATTACTGTAACTGCAACTATTCAGTTCTGAATATTGATATCAGCAAAAAAACAAAGACGACTCACCAATGCGACTTGACGTATTTCGTTCAGATATTCAATCGCAGGTCCATAAAACGTCTACACATGATTGAAAAACACAAACATTTTTCAATAAAGCAAATGGCTGCGTAAATGTGTTGCTGTTGCCCAAATGGCAAAATAAAGATATATACATATCAATATTATCACTGACAAAAACATTAAAAATTACATTTATCGCCGTGAAACCAACTGATTTTCAGCGCTGTGATGCACGTGAATAATGACAGCACAGAAGTCATCAGGCATGGGATAAAATTACTAGAAAAATAAAGAGAGATTGGCTCTTTTTGAAAGCTCAATCTTGAGTAACTCTGAAAATGTACACCAGCTAAACAAAAAATATAAGAAAAGCCCTGCTAATGTAAACGGGAACACGCAACAGCGGTGTATGTTTGAAAGCCCAGTAAAACAAAGTCTAAGTCAGTCGCCAGAGGGCGCCAGACGACTGGCGGCAAAATATCTAGTGTTTCACTGGTACTCACCAGAGGGCCCACCTGTCTTGCTCAGCCAACGCCATATAGGCTGAAAATCGCAAATTTTTCCCACCCCTCTCATTTAGCGTCCTCGTTCGGAGTGACCCCCTACAAATTTTTGGAAAAGCTTTACGGTTCCTGAAACTAAAGTCTTTCAAGCAGCCAACGGTTAAGATTTGGTAATCCTAGCTTGCACCATTTTTGACTGATCCAGCTGTGTGACAGACGGACGGACAAATGGACGGACAGAATTGCGATGGCTAAGACGCGCTACAGCAGTAGCAGTTGTTGCGTGTAAAAATCAGCAGCAGCACCAGTAATAATAATGCTTTATTGCTAATAATAATGATAATAATGATGGCAACAAAGACCAAAATCATTTGGCACAATGCGGCATCGTTGCGCCTGGTCCGAAACATCGGCCTACAGCGCAAACTCTGCCTCCAAGTTCATACAGTGGACGTGTCCTTGGGGGCCACATAAGATTAATGTTGCTGCAAAATCGCATCCCACTCCATCAAACAGCTTTAGCACAATCATGAACGTGACAGACTAACAGAACGTAGACGCCAACATGGCAACATAGCTGACACATTTTGGAGTGCTGCTTAATATTAATGACATTAATAGATAACATAGCCAGAGCAATAGCTTAGAACTCACATTTCGTGTCAGCCATTCTGCAATGCTGAGCCATGTCATTGGTACATTAGTGGCGTCCAATTCAGGATACAGATGCTCGCCAGATATCTTCTTACACTGAACGAATAACACACACGTTGAACTAGCACACCAATATACCAACAAACCTCAACACATCTACACAACACAAAAACTACCGCAGCTGCACATATTCACCTAAGTACTACTTAAATGACAGTTAAAACAAGAAGCCCAGCTGCTGCTAGGGCGGGCCAACTGTATCGCATAAATGAGAAGACCAGCGTCCAACTTCTGGTCGTGGAAAGAAAACAATTTCCCAGAGTGACTGCAGTGCCATACATGATATGGTGACGCTGCTATATCGAACGCTACAATCAACGCTAAAATATGATATGGTAATTCGGCGCACGTGAATGATGGCTGCAGACAAAAACTTTAGATTCAAATTTGTGGCCAAGCCGCTGGTTACTATTAACAGTCTACAGAAACTCGTCATCGGCCATCCATTCCAATGGTACCAATGCTGACCCCTTGCGACATATGGTTTAGCCACAATACATTAGCTACAAACAGACAGACGACAGACAGACAGACAGACACACCGTACGCAAGACTCGACCTAACTGTCGGCTGAAAATCAAACGCAAATACAGACAGGAGTGCGAATTAACCTCAGTCACCGAAGTCTGGGAGATATCCGAAACTGAAAGCGATTGCTCGTTTCTCCACTTGATTATATCCTCGCGACATCTAAACAGTGAACTCAGAATATGGCCAACAAACAACCAACTCACAGTGTACAGTTATGCTGATTACTTCACCAGTTAGCATACCATGATACAGTCCCAGACAGACACAGTCATTTCACTGTCAAACTGAGACGTTTACTGATTACATTTTCCATCAGTATCCAGTGAATTTGCAAATTTCTTAAAGACAATGCAATATATAATGCGATATATTACTTGCACACTTACTGCCCCTGTGCTCCAATAGACAGCATTTTAAGATTAATGATAGTCTGGAGAATAAGGGGGATGATTGCCATTAATGCCATGTACACTGATAAGGAAGAGTTCTTACAATTTTAGGTTTATGCCATATTAGATTTATCGATAAAGGTTTAACTTTCTATTCCATTATTGTAAAAGTTAAATTTTCTGTTCCATTATTATGTGCCTGAAAAAGCTGTCCCCGAAATGATCTATACTGTGTCGGGTGAGACGTTAAACCCTACACACTCACACACTCACATGCTCACTTACTGACCAAATTCAAGTCGTGTAAATGCCAAAATACGAACAGTTTCACAGAACAAACTGCACAAATCACTAACTGAGAGTTTTAGAGAACGAGTAACATACTTGGCTCTATCAGCGTCGAGCAGAGTGAGATGAATGAGAGCCTCATGGTATTCAATACCGGCCGACAGATTCAATTCCACGCACACTTCCAATGCTCTGACAATCACAAGCACAATATACACCGCGTCTCAAAAAACAGTCAAAATTTTTTTGTCATAACTTCGTCAAATTAAAATCAACTTTAATAATTTTTGGCATAAAGATGGCCAAAACGATAGAATTATGTAAGGTGCACTCATTTACCACATCACCTATTTTACGTCAATGCACTACCGTGTGAAACACAGATGCTCCAAATTGTTACATTACACGGTGGTTATTTAAATCGGATTGCTTACTTTTCCATCATCAATTTGACAGAGGGTGCCACGTGGTTTAATAATTGTGTGGTATTAAATATTTTATGGTAAAAATAGCAGACAACAAAATAGCTGACTGATGAGCGTAAAACACGTCAAATCGATAAGTGAATGCCGTTTGATGAGTCGTTTGTTGATTCCGCTATGGGCCAGTGGCGTTGCACCTAAGCCATTGTCTTTATATGCGGGGCCCACTTTGGACATAAATTCTGATGATTTGCAAGCGAGTTGTTATAGAAACTGATAGATTTGCTGAATAATTTACACTGAGATTTATTTTGTGCTTAATTAAGTTGTTAGAGCGTTTATTTAGAAAATAACTCAGCGTTATGCAACAATTTGGAACACGATAGTGCGCTGACATAAATTAGGTAAAGTAAAAAATGAGTGCACCTTGTCTAATATTATCGCCTTGACCATCTTCTTGCCAAAAATTATCAAATTTCGTGAACATTTGACAAAGTTATGACAAAAAAACAATTTTGACTTTTTTTCCTGATACACGGCATAGTCCGTCCGTGCGACAGTTGGCGCACTACAGAAACCAAAAGCGATGCACTTAAACTTCACAGGCAGATTAAGGAAAGACAAAGATAAAGGAGACAGGATGGGAAAAAAGTTTTAACCCCCACTCACTTTGCAAAATTCTGTGTATCCTAAAACCGTAAAACGACAGAAAACAAAGTATGCTTCTACGCCTGCTTCTATAGACTCTACCTGCATTTTCGTTAAACAACCAATTGATGACACAAAGTCAATGACGACCACTAAAGTAAACCAGATTTCGGCAATTTACAATGACGGATTAAAACACCCACTTCCATTCTCCTCTCGTCCCTCTTACCCCCCTCTTTCCACTCCATCCATCACTTCCTCTTCTGCCCCCTTTCTCTTTGTCCTTTTCATTAATTCCGGCTAAAGACAGCATATTTGGGTGCATTTTGACCAAATGTATGACTTCAAACACATTCAAATCATTTTACCGGTGAAATAAAAAAGACAGAAATACTGCATACATGACTATGTTTGCCTGCCTGAGATGTAACATTTGTTCTTTATTTTGCCATTCAGCAATCAACAAATCAATCAAATAAATTGATCGATCAATCAATCAGTAGGTATTCAGGCCTATATAGCGAACGAGGAGCCTACATCATAAGCAAAATTATGCTGATGAGTGGTGATGACGATAATGCAAAGAAAACCATGAAGTGTTTACTGGAGATGAACGAGGTTGGCAAGTGATTGATTCTCGACGATGTTGTCGGCGATGACTTTCAGCAGAGCCAGCAGCGGCAGGCAGAGATGACTGTAGCCCAGATCACGCAGCCTCCGTACCATTGCATTCAAGTACCACACCGTCAGAGGCTGCAAAACGACAACAGAAGTTATCGCAGACTTCCAGATTCCAAGTTCAAATGCGGGGCAGGGCAGCGAGTGTCCCTTCCCACACGTAGACTCAAAAGTCTGTATGTGCTTAACGTACTGAATGACGGATTCCAATTATTATAAAATATTACAATATTACAATTATTTTTAAAAAACTACAGCACTGGACTGTTTAGCTCTTCTAGCGCAACCAGCGCACCAGATGTTTTTTTGACATTATGTGCTAAATAAATAAATAAATATGTTTTAATTACTTTCTTTACTCAACAGTATAGCACAGTTTATAGCACCTTATTATTATCATCCTATCACATTGAGCATCTTTCTTTTAGCACCTCACATAAAATTAGTCAACTTGCCGGTCTGACAATTGTCTGTGAAGTAATTCCAAGCGAGCTTGCCATCAGTTCGTGTTTAAACGCCGCCAGTACGTCGTCTGGTACTTCATACGTTGACCATTCTTCAACGTCGCTTGGAACCACGTCAAACGACAGCACCTTCTGCTTTGCCTTGCCCTGTATACATGACCACATCAAAGATTGGCTTGTTAAAAATCACAACTTCTCAAAACTCAAATTATACTGATGTCAAACAAAAAAGCACACCATAAACAAAAAGCCCAGCTGTCGGTCACTAAAATAGCCGACCGTACTAGTTGTCAGTGATCCCCAAGGTCATCCAAGGTCGATAATTTTCATCCTTTCTAAAAGGGCATATGTCACTTCCTATTACTGGACAATAGTGACATTAGCCTTATCTCTCACCATTTTCGAGATATGGCCATTGGCCAGTTTTCCACTGTAAAGCGCACATTTTTCCCACCCCTCCATTCAACCCCATATTTGAAAACGTTCCCTTTGTACTAGATTGCTGAAATTTTGCAAGCCTAGGTTTAAGACACATGTCTAATTACTGCTGCAAAAATTTTACCTTCAAAACCTAACACTTAGCTGCAATATAACTGTGACAGACGACGACGAACGAACAGACAGACTACAAATGACAACCGTACATCAACCGTTAGTACAGTCGGCTATATATTCAAAACACAAACATTAACAATAAAATTTAACAATAAATAAATGTTATAAGCAAATCGCACCACCACAGCGGTTTTTTAAAATTAAATACTAAGCCAATGATCAAAAAAGTCACCAGAAACAAACCTCATCATTTTTCCTCTTTGGCGAATCTTTTTTTTGGTCTGGTTCTTTTTCTTTGTCTTTCTTGGGCGAACCTTTTCTTTTGGTGTCGTCAGGATTCACCGATTTACCAAGCTCTTTCAGGACGCCACTGACGTTGCTAATACTCACCTATAGCAACAACCATATCAAAATTCTTAAGAACAAAAAGCAAAGTAATATGGCAAATGGCGGAATGGCCCGCTCAAATTCGCCAGGTGGCAGCATAGATAAGACTAACGGTTTGGTTGCAATTTAAAATTTCACGTTTTGGCTAGAGAGGTTGGACATTCAAATCTTCTCTTCCCCTAAGGGTCAGGGACACCATCTAACACAATGTGTCCTTGGACCTCACAAATAGTGTACCTTCCAAATGGCATTTAAATCCGTCGAATGCTCTAAGCAGAGTGCACAAATATGACAGACGACACGGACAGACAGACAACGCTACAGAGAAATGTGTAGGAATAGCTAGAATCGGCTGCAGCGGCTGCGATTTCGCCTAAAAATCTACACATTTGTTTTAACCCGCTAGGCCTATGACTACAGGTCCAAACTTTTAGAAAACTATGATGGGGTGAAGTTCCTTTTTCCTGCGTTTTTACTTCCTTCTTCTTTTTTTATCTCTCGACTCTCCCTTTTCTGCTTTTTTTCTCCCCAGGATCCTTTAATCCAGATATAGGCTCGTAGATGGCAGGAAAAGTGCTGTAAGCACCTGAGGGGTCTAGGTTGAGTAAGGCAGCCAAATCATTTCTCACGCACCTTAGTTTTAAAGGAATATCACACTTTTCATGCACGACTGTGCTAAAGATACAGTATGAAAAATTTAATAAAAATCATGTGACTTTACCAATATAGCAATTTGAATTCTGCTGCGGCAAACACAGAGTAATGACAACATATGCTCCTCTCTGACGTCATGCCCAGAATATGTCGGGCGTAAAAATAAAATGCGGCTGTTGTACCGACGTAGCAGAATGAATTTTTTATGATTAGTTTTTCCCCATTCATTTTCAATTTTTTTTTCACTTTCAACGAGGAAAGCAAGCGTAAAGCCCCCTCCGCTAA
>Ga0209671_1003257_pt1 | contig 15479 bp, 7 predicted proteins | sample WorMetHERISLAND2_2_FD_187401 | JGI IMG/M metagenome (GOLD analysis project Ga0209671, IMG submission 187401) | Marine gutless worms symbiont microbial communities from Max Planck institute for Marine Microbiology, Germany - Olavius geniculatus... | ecosystem: Host-associated > Annelida >...
TTTAGGCTGACTTCTTGTAATTGCAACCATTGAATATGGACCTACACCTAATATTGTTCTTACATCACAGATAATAATTGCAGAAATATGTATTTATTATTGCATTATTATTTGCAATATTAGCTGCTATATTTATTGATATTTTGCGTTCTGTACTTACGTATTATGGCATTGCATTTTTCAGTCTGCATTTGTTTTCTTGTAAGAATATACCTTATTATAACTGCAGGAATATTATTAATGCAGACTTTGTGTATAATTATTAGAAATATATTCATATCGCTGTTTATTGACGTGTGCTTTTAAATGTTGCAATGTGAACTATATGTATGGCGTATACATGTACTAGCTTTTTATCGAAGATGTTTACTTGATACATTTTAAGTGTAAATACGTTGTAAAGTTTCTGCTTGGTTTGAAATAATACATGTGCCATTATCTTTTCATAAGGTTAATGAACAAGTCATTGTAATTATATATTGTGCTTATTTTGTCTATATATTTGACGTTATTAACCTATATGGTATTGTATGATTGTTATGCATAACTTGCCATTGGCGGTGCATATTACAATTTGTCAATGTCTATCGTGTGATGTCATACGTTATATGTGCCGTTATTTTTATCTGCTGTTAGTAGAACGTATTAATTTATTATATTTAATTATGTGCATACTATTACATGTTCATAAGGATCACTTGTGGTTAGTCTCCCAATCATCTTATGCCTATCTGCATTCTGCATTAAGACTAGCTGCAAAAAAACTAGTCAAGTGCTGTCCATATTGCGAAAGATATGACATAGTGAAAATTCGCTAGATATAAAACTCTGGTTGTCCTGGATCGATTTTTGCCAGTTTGTTCACTCTGTAGTCGACAGTAAAGCTGTATTATTTTAGCTCACGTTTTGCATTTTTTGTGTATTTTGGATGTTTTTATTAACGTTAAATAATAGCAGGTTTATTCTTCTATCGCGATTTGCGAATGTTATGTGGACATATTTCTGCTAGTATTTAAGCTATAATATTCGATAATATATACTATAATATATATTTTTGTCAATGCTGTTTAGTGCCTTGCAGTTACACTGATTGCAGTATTTTATGGTCTACATTGTAATATTTATCTTGTCATATTTAATTAAACGCATGTGCGTAGTCGTGTCAATAATATCTGTTCATTTTTGTTTTAAAGTCATCATTATGTACTTATGCAAATAAAAGTTTGGAATAAGCCTAACAATTCCTGTACATCCGGTTGCAGTCTGGGAAAAAGTAGGGGCAGGCGGCGGAAGTAATTTATTTTTATTTCATGCCATGTTATGGGTTCCCACACATCCCTGAAGTTCCCGACAAGACTTGTTAAAATAAGTAACGTCAGTATAATTTATGCTCCACTTGACAGTCTCAGACACGAAATTTGCTGCAGGACATTTGACAGTAGGCCCCACTGAATTTTGTTTTTCACTGTGCAACAAAATTCATGCCCAAGCACAAAAATTCCAGTCGGAAACCGCCTAAACGGAATGGGCAGGGAGGATACAATAGGAAAAAGATATTTTTTTTTCTGAGAACCCCTGAGCTTGCAGTGCTCCTGAGTTCCTTGTCAGGCCACTGATTGGAGGCTGAGCTTTCATTTGACATTCAGAGATCGCACTATGATGTAACAACTGAGATCCAGGGGCAGGCTCGAATTATTTGAGCTGTCAAAATTATGATTAGGCCGTTCTGATCTGCAACTGTCACTCACGGAATTTTTTGCCATTTATACCAATCAACGGAGAAACATTTTCCGGCCTCACGGGAGAGCGGCAGAATGCACATAATGAAAGCAGCGGTCTTTGATGCTGCAGATGACAGCAGCGGGATGTAAGCAAGGCTGCATTCTACGCACCAATACACACTGTACTGTGCACAGCGGGCGATGTCACCTGAGCGAATGCCGCTTGCAGACGCCGCTACCCGATCACTGCTTCGTTAACCCTTCAAAGCTGAAGACTCTATTCGAAAAACCCAGGTTTTTAGATTATTAAAAAACTCGAGTATAAATTTAAGGTTTTTACTAGTTGTGCAGTTTACATTTGTAGCGGAAATCAAATTAATGTCGCATCTCAATCGTGATTTTTGAGTTCTCAGTTCATGTCATTCGCTCAACAAAAACTATATGACGTGAATTAAGTGTAGGACGATGGTTCTCTTGACTCTCAAAATTCGTGCCCCATCTTTTCTGAGCACTCGAGGCGCAAAAACTCAACACACCTAAAACCTGGGAACGTTTCCCAAAACTTAGGTTTTCGGCCCTGGGTGGCATATAACGGGAACACGTCGACTTGTAGCTTGTTGGAAAGCAAATTGTCGGTGACGAAGCGCAGGAAGTAATAACGTCAGCCGTGTTTTGAAGATCTCATGGACTGTTAAGGTTTAAACTTATAGTCTGCTAACGTTCGTGATGAGTAAAGCTGGCACAAAAGGGGTTAAGTCAGTGCGTGTTGGTAGGAAGGAAGGCTGGCTGACGGTGACCCTAATGACCTGAGCATGCCACCATACATTCGTACGTCTCGTTTGATCAGACTCGGCGCCGACGGCGTTGAGCGGCCGCAGTGAGACTTTGGATGATAAGAATGTCTCCATGGGACTAGGCCTAGGTGCTAGTATATACGGCAGTCTTTGGTCTAGCGACATGACTTGTAGGCCTATGAGCCCAGTAATGCGCGACTTTGCAGGTACCGAATCCCGGGACATTATCTTCTACCCAGACATAATTCCCTTCGCACAAAATCCCTCCAGAAACTTTCTTTTTTTCAGAAAGTCATATCCGGACATCATTATCTGAACTTGTTTCTCGCTAACCTTGAAGTAGCTCTGCTACTAAGGAAACTCTGAATTATTGATTCCGCCCGTCATACATCATCACCAAAACAATTTCGTGTAGTCGGCTGTGAACCGTTCGAGGCTCTCTCCACCCTTTACGATTATAAGCCTTTGTCCACACCTCCTCAGCAGTTAATCATGTGCTTCAAAACGCCGATATGTGACGGCTGTAAGTCTGTAACGCAGTTTTTCTTCCATTTTTATCACCTATAATTTGCACTTAATTGCGCAAGATTTTAATTAGGCCCTATAGAAAAAAATATCTTGCTGCAGTTTGCTGTAACGGACAATCGCCCGCACAGACAAATGCCCGTATGAACTATGGCCTGCTACCGCCGGCGAGGATGCAGTATAGGACAATAGCCCGTAAGCACATCAACGCGTTGCTTGCGTTCTGTATTGTGAACTTAACCCACTCCTGTCACAGAACCTATTATAGGATGTATGTGAAATACGCAAAAGTGCATTAACTTGATAGTTTTTTTATAAGCGTAATGACGAGGTATGTTCACTGCGTTGTCGTACAGTAATTTTATTTATATTTTAACGCAGTATTTAAGATAAGGTTGTCTTAATCGATTAACTGACGCAAGCAAAGTACATAATTTTTTCTACAGAAAAGACAACTTTCGTGCAATAAATCTACAGCAAAAAAGTTGCAGGCTACTGCGTAAAAATGTAAAGAACGTTTATTACAACTAAAGTCAATATGACGATGTCGATGTTTGTTAGCTCGTCTAGCTCTTGGTATTGCTGTCACGACTATAATACATCCGGACAGTTTATAACATTTATAATAACATATCAATGTCAATGTAGTCGGATGCAATCTCTGACAGCTCCGAGGAACTCGCCAACGCATTTGGTGCTATCACGTCGTTCACCGAAAAGCTTCATACGAACGTTGGTTATTCCGTTGATTTCCGAGTATACGTGTAGCCATTCAAACACAATTTTTACAACTTCGCGCAATTGTCACTATCTCTATGTAGAATGACCAATTCTGAGAAGTAAACTCTCTCCAAAAGTTAAATTTTAAGGCGGCTAGATCGTGCGTAAGCCTAGACTGTGAAATCGGCAGTATTTGGGCGTCTGTCCGACACCCAATCACTTGGCAATTGCAATCTTCCGCAGCGGAGATGGAGGTGTATTTTTTATCCTGAATGAGTTGAGGGGGAATTCTGTCCGAGGGGATATTTTTCTCACGTTTTTCGCAGGAACCACCCACCGTGCATTGACCGGCTCACCGATCCGCCAGCTAGTTCGCTCTGCTCCTGGGAATCCAGACGAACGAGTCAAAGTCGGAATCTGAACTTAACACGGGACTAGGTCCTATTAAATGTCGCCGATCAGGTGTTTGTCTGTGCTTTCACTCAAGCCGAATTCGCGCCGATAACCTCAAAACGGCGCCCCATAATCTGTATATTTACACTACGTGCACTTTATTGGGCCTATTAGTTCGAATTTAATACCAACAGATTTAGTCTCCGGATTGACCCGAAACCACCGCCGTTCGCCGCTGCCGTTACGCTTGCAAATCGAAACCACACAGTCACCAAAGGCGCGCACGGAGCGACGTAGCTGGAATGAACTGAACTGACATGGTTTAGTTTTTGACGAACTGACTAATGGATAAGCAATCCCACATCGTAAGTTTAACGTAGTCAGTCAGTTAAGAAATCACGGATTTCGAACTAGGCCTATCAAAAGCAACTAAAGTTAACTCAATAAAACAGAGAAGAAACTGCTTGACCGTAAACTATAAACCTGTTGTGTAATTTTGTTACATAAGTTTTGGTAAATTAGCAATTACATATCCAAGTGGCCTTTTGTCCGTACACCGACCTATACAGACATACGGTCACCGATCGACGTCGACAGTCGACACAGCTGCCATATCATATGCAACGGACTACTCCATAATAGCAATGCATATACGGTATATAGGCCTATACGGACATAAGGCCACTGGAAAAAATGCCACGAAGCTACTATTTCACTGCAGTTCTTTTTCCAAATAAAGTGCACAATTGCACATCCTTTCGGAAATATAACTTCAATCACCAAATTATGTGTCACAAAATTAATTGACGATTTTTGTTGCTGTAACTTACTATGCTGTTTCTGCATTGTTTCTGTACTCGGTGGACCGAGTCTTAACTAAAGGATGCTGCTGTGTTGTTGTGGGCCTAACGTCGTACGCGAAAGGCAGACACAGCACGAGACAATGTTCCTGCAGAGAAGTCACTGGGACTGGGTTCATTAGCTTGGCGGCTAATTATGAGAAACCCTGCAGCTTACGCAAGACCGTGGCGCACTTTTTCACGTTATGACGCAACTGACGTATGGCGGGGAAGGTGGATTTTGTCCTCCCAACAGTGCAAGATGCACGCACAACACACCTGGCTACGGACGCATGCATGAAGCATGTCGATCAACCACATAGGTTTACTGCAGATGCCCAACACCGAAAACGATTGAAACGGCTACGCTTCAGTCCAGGGCATGCCCGCGATGACGATGATGATGAAACAAGTAGGCTACGCAACGAACGCAAGACGCAACGGCCGATGAATAAAGTTGATTATTTATAGAACCTGCATCTAGGCTACTACTGCGTTGCATTCGTATAGCGTTGTGTCCGTTGCGTGCACTGCGTTTGATAGAAACTATGCTTAAGTGAGTGTCATCAGCTGCTCAGTTATGTGGTCTGTACTTTACCGGTTTGCCTTGACAACTGCACTGACAATGGGCCGTTTATTCAAACAACCAGACGCCGAGAATCTACTGCTTGACCTTTGCACATCATCGGCCTCTGTACTCAGCGTGTGCAGCGCATCGTCTACAGACGTCTGTTGGCGGCTAACCGCAAGATGCGACGTTGGCAAGCAGACACGTCGTATAGGCCTCAAATAATGATCGTATTCAGGAGTGCAAAACTGCGACATAGGCCTACCAGCCAACAGTCTTTCCGTGTGTCAAAGATCACGTTCTTAGCACTCAGTGCTGCATGAATACAATCTGCATGACTTGTCGTTCTGTACGAGTTACAGGCAACTCCATGAGACTTTATTGTCGCCATAATGACTTAGGCCTGCACGGCCAGCTTTAGTCATCATCGACAGAACATGCAGCAGGGCCACCGATCTCAGGGAGGCAGCCGTTTTGGAACTATAAAAATTCCATGTTGACCAAAAACCCATGCAGAAACGCTGCAGCCACATGCGTTTTGCGAGCATAGAATGCGATAAAGTGTGACTGCGACCGCGGCTCAGTCCCGCTGCATGGGAAAGCTTCAGCAACCATTTTCACGTTAGACGAGCCAATTAATAGCGGTAGAATTTTAGGAGGAGTGCCCCTCTTTTGCCCCTTGTTCGCGGGGACCCCTTTTACCCAGTGGCATGAAATTTTGTCACGAAATACTAGAGACACTAAGCTATCATATAATGAAAACCGAAAGTCTCTAACTCTTACTCTACTGGTTTTGAAACGCCCGCCAGTTTCGTTTTGTCGTGTAAACAACGACCTATGACAAGAGGTTTTATTAGAACCTGCTGACTGAGGGTCCTCGAAACATCATATAGCTGCTGCTGCAGCGGCTGGCTGTTGTAGTCGACAGCACGGGTCAACCTGACTTGACCTCTTACGGTCATACTATACAGCCTATGCCGTTGCACTGGCAGATTGGATTCATGGACAAGGCGATGGCGGCGATTGTCTCTTCCCCAGGCAGTATAATAAATAACAAAAAAAGTACAACGTTGTGACAAAATGTGCAGTAAGTTTAACCTTTTCTGCATATAATTTGTATTTTTTTTCTGTGGAGAGCCACACCGCCCTATGTTCCACCTCCAGTGGGGAAACGGATGTGCCCTATACAGCTCCCCAGATTTTTTCCTTTGCACCGCCTCACGCCTCACTATTCGTGTTTTTATGCGCGACAGCATGTAATGCTTCGCGCGTCTTAGCCATCGTCTATAGGTGTCTGTCTGTCTGCCCGTCCGTCACACACTGGCACCCTATCAAAACGGTGCAAGCTAGGATAACCAAATCTTCACTGTGGGTTGCCGCAAGGACTCTAGTTTATCGTGACACAATTATGTGCGCCTAGGTGAGAAGGTTCCCCTCGAACGGGGGCGTGAAAATGGGGTATCCCCCCTAAAATATTTTTATTTTACCGTTATTGGCTCGTATAGCGTGTAAACGGTTACAGATTGGCACAGACATGCTGCTTATAACAAGCGCTGGTGACGAGCTTCATAAGTGGTGTCAACATCGATAATCGTGAACGACTTTGAACCCCCAAAATAAGCTGTTTTAGTGAATTTTTCGCGACTTCGGGCTGCGACACACATTTTCAGAGTGAATTGCGCCGAAATGGCTGGAGATATGCCAAGACAATCTGCGTATGAAATTTTCAGTCATTAGCGTAGAATTTATTGCTGCAAGTTCCGACACCCTAGGTTCAAGGAGGGCGGCGCACGCGGGCGTCAAAAAGGGGTACCGCCCTAAAAGTGGTTATTTTACCGCTATTTGCTTGTGCAGCGTGAAAACGATTGCAGATAGACGCAGGTATGCTGCTTATCATAACGAGCACCAGTGAAACGTCTTTTAATGGTGTCACCGTCAATGACTTTGAACAACCTTGAATTCCCAAAATAAGAAGTTTTAGTGTTTTTTGCGATTTTCAACTGTGAGGCACACATAAATAGTGAATTGCGACGAAATGGCTAGAGATAGGCTAGACAAGGACAACCATGCAAACATGTCGCGCGTCTCATGAGCTTTGTTCAAATTACTTGTCTTTGCTTGACGTAGCCTATTGCTTTCTGTAGATTTAACACTCTGGATCTGCCGGTGTCCCTTTGCTGCTCCGGTTTTTTGTGCTTTTCTTTCACTTCTGCCGTCGCCCCTTGCTCCCTCGTTTCTAACAGCGATTGCGAGACGAAGTATACATTGAAGTTAATTTTGTCTCGAAAATGAGAAAAAAGGTGATCGCAAAGGAGCAGATTAACCCTTACAAGTGTGGTGCTGATTGCGGAGTAGTTTAGGCTTTAGCCTTGTAATCGACAGGGTCGTGCGTTGCGAAAGTTGGGGTCCTGATGGGGTCTTGCAATTTTTGCGACAGCAGCTATATAAATTGCCGACAGAAGAGAACGTGGGTGCTCAAAATTTCAATTTTGCGTCTAAATTTCTCCTAAATTAAAATTTTTAGCCCAAATTTTAAAATGTTTTTTTCTAAATTTTCGACAAATCAAAATTTAGCAGGTACAATTTTCCATTGCCTTCCCTGCCAGAACGCCATTGCATTTTCCTACAACGGACGGATCTTTGCTAATGAGAAAACTGCATCAGCGTGAAAAGCAATCCGGTGTGACCTCCTTAACGGTCTCAAAGCAATCCCACAGGGTAAAATTTGCAGACACGATCAACATTAATTACAATCGATGGCTGGACGCTCTATGCGGTACGAGACACTGGTGAGGATCGTGTCTCGTAATGCGGGTTTCTTTTTTAATCACAGGAGTGTGTCTGTAAATGTGAGTTATCGACGGTGAGTGGCATAGCTCCGCCTACAACGTCCGCACGCAGCGAGCGCCAGACATGAGTGATACGAAACACGCATTTCTTGACGCTCCAATAAAGAGCTGTGAAACACACGTTCCGAGACAGTACCGCAGGTGATTACGGACCTGCCACGTTGACAGCAACAATCAGTTCCTGCTCAGCTTTCTGTTACCGGCGCCATGCTCGATCGCACGCATTACAATGAACAGGTGCTCGATTATAATACGTCGCCCCCTGATGAGTGGCGAGTGCAACAGTGAACAAACAACAGTTGACTGACCGTAACACGCTCCAGTAAGTGTCCACATCCGGGCATCCCTCGCTCCCTTCCGTGCAAAAGCGGTTCTGTACAGCGTCTGGAAAATATCCTTCCAATAATGAAATAAACGTTATTCATTCCCACGCCACCGCTGTCGTCTGTCGGATGTGGACACAATAGGTGTAACGGTATTTGCTGATACCTACCACTCACACCGACTAGCGAGTAGCGACGTCACGCCAGACAGTTGAGTCGCGTCGGCGTCGTCGGTGAGATCTATAGCATTTTAAGTTCAGAGGCGTGCAATTCCAGTTTGCAGCAGCCGATCTGAATAAATTTTTTACAGAATGTTCAGATTTCGACCTCAAGTTGAAAAATTATGGATTTCCCAAATTTGGGAGTCAAGGGGCTCCCACCCCAAAGTTTTTTTTCGCAAAAATGTGTGTTTTTTCAAATGCCCGTTCGAAGACACATTCTCTGCTCAATTATCACACTCCCACACGTTCTCTGCGTTCTGCCAACATCAATCTTTTGTCGGTTCCACGTGTCCGCACAACCTTTGCCTCCCGCGGTTTTAGCATTGCAGCCCCCACAGTTTGGAACTCACCACCCTCTAGCATCCGTAGTTCTACCTCTGCAGACACTTTCCGTCGCCTCCTTAAAACCCACTGCTTCCAGCAGGCCTACTGCTCCCCCTAGCGGCTCAGCCAAGTGCTTCAGATTCGGCCACTGGCTGAAATGTGCACTTTAAATATTCACATACTTACTTACTTACTTTATCAGGTTTTTTGGCTCAGCGCCAAAAGAAACCGAAAATCACTTTACCGCCGATATCACGGTTATTTTCGCCCCCAGATTTGTGGGAGTTGGAGTTAAGGTCCTCTTTTTCGACTCCGATCACGATGAGTGTTCCTGTCCACTGTCGACACAATAGACCTAACGCTATTCGCTGATACCTATAATAAATGTACAAAACATCAGTTTATACACTTGTTAACGGCGACATGCAATGAGTGACACATCGAAAACAGCAAAAATCATAAAAGGTGATATCACTCACCATCACATCGTCTATAACTGTCAATGTGCTGTTGAATAATATCACCTTTTTATGAAGCCACCAATGGATAGATTTGCACGAAATTTTGCACGGGGGGGTCGTCTCACGGACGTAATCACCTCTTTCAAATTTTGTTTCGATCGGTTCAGGGGTTTCGGATCTGCGCGGAGTCGAATTTTGCCATTTTCCATTGACTTAGCCGGTCGCCATTAACACAGGGCTGTGCTACCGCACGCCTGTGATTCATACCGACCGACGATGCCGACGCGAGACTACAGTACTGCTGAGACGCGTCGCGTCGGCGTCGTCGGTGCGATCTGATGAGTCGCCGCAATGCAGCTTCGACCTCAGTCATTAAAGAGTCCAGTGCTGGATGTGGGTTAATGTCCTGTGTAGATAATGTAGACTTGATTTTCAGCTGAATAGTGATGATAACAATAATGTCTGCAAACGTGTATTTTGGCAGCAAAACGTGTAGCCTACAATGACGTCATTGACGTAGACCGGAATCAAGCGGAGAGTAGAAATAGAAAAGTGGGAAAAGAAAGAGTAAGGAAAGGAGGGACCTCCAATAAGGAGTGCCCTCAAGACAAATTCCTGGCTACGGCAGTGGCTACAGGCCATGATGACGTAGCCTATACACCACGTGACATAATCTGATCTGATTAAAGCAGAGAGCACGTTCATCGGTCTATCTGACACAGTCTGATCGGGCGTCTGCCTGTGTAAATTACAGTTTACAGCACTGTACGTGCCGTGCTCAAGGATTAATGAGCTAAGCCATATTTCTCTCTCTCAAACACGTACCAATCAAGTCACGCACTATGTTGAACCATTGCAGGTCGCACGGCAGTTGAATCTGCTGAGACGCACGAAGGCACGAGGAATGATTATAGGCTACAGCCTGCTGCTTCCCAGCAAGGCAGGCACGGTAAGTCTCCTGAGACATGACAGACATAGGGTCCTACCCGGCTCTGCAGTAAATTAAAGTCGCATTTCTGTGCCTCGTTTGACGACACTCGAAGCGTGGACTCCAGTCCATGCTATTCTGGCATACTGTCCAGAAGACCATGCCTCGAGGCACTGTCTGGACTCTACTGTAGGCTATATCCCTGACTCGAAGACTGCATGACATATTGGATGGTATTATGTCACCCGAGGTAATCTTTAGAAAGACGGCTGCAAATGTCCGACAGAGGAAATTACTGGTGCTGAAACTTTTTCAAAATTGGGGGTTTCCAATTTTCTAGCAGTCCAAAATTTACGGAAGGGAAGGGCTCTTCCCTGCCATGATGCCACTTTTACTTATAAGTTATAATACATACAAATCCTTTAACATAGACTATATTCATTTTCAATACAGAATTTTTTAAATTGAAATCATGTGGGCCTATACATTGCGCCCTTTACTTTTTGTGTGGGTCTACACCCGTGGCTGTGGTGGTCGTGGATGTGGTTTACTGAATTCTGTCGACTGGATCCCTCGTCATTCACTCTGCACGCTCTTTTTCTATTTCCCTCCCTTCTTTCTTTCCCCTTTTCTTATCTTTAACCGTTTTCCAGGCGGGGCCTTACACGAGGCCACAAGGAAGGGGTTCAGAAAGGGTCTGTGGAGAGGCTGTGCCCCTTCCCCAGAAAATTTTTGTATTTTTGGTGTGAAAATGACGTGTTTTGGTGCATTTTGGCACTATTTGAGTAACTGAGTAGGCTCCTGGGGGGCACGTGCCCCCAGTGCCCCCCATGCTCCTAGTTTAAAAGTAGGAAAGATACGTCCCCCTGTCCACCTTATGTGATTGACGCCCATGACCACGACTCACATGGAACGAGTTAACTTTCGGCATCGAGCGATAGCAGAAATTGAGCCGCGATAGAGCAGCCGCCAGCAGCCCGCAAACATTCAGTTATCGCCCTAAATTGTCGTTCGTTCGTTAACTTGGATTCCAATCCAGCAAACAGCTGGACGCCTGTGGCTGCGGCCAGTTCAAAGCTAAACAGAGAACTTCGTCATCACGCCCACCCGCTGTTCTATAACCCCACTTTCCTTGATACCGCTGTCGTAATTCATATACTAAGTAATCTCTCGAGATAATGGAGATCGGTGATCGGTTTCGGGCAAGCACACGTCGTGTTGCATGCATATATCACCAGCACCGTAAAAAGCGAGCGAAAGATATTACCAAGTCAAGAGACGCGATGATTTTCAAAGATTTTCAATATAAATGCGGTAAGCAACGTTATTCATTTTAGCAAGCTAGGCCTATACATCACGTACACGGCAAAGCGTTTGTACTGCATGCGTCACGTGCCAACTCTTGCTAAGCAACATCGACTTTCTCCCAGTTCAACTCAGCTTCCTACACTCAGTGGAAACTGGTTTCTTGCATTTTTGTAGCTCTGGTACCCGCTGAGCGTAAGAGACTGAGTTGAGCTTGAAGAAAGTCGAGTGTAGACCTACTCTGGAGTTGGCAGATACAGGCCACCGTATGAATGCATTCAGTCAGCTATAGACAAGTTCGACGTTACGTTACGCTGGTACTGCGTATATATTGCATTTGCATAAAGTGGTTCGCTATCTCGTCGGCACGGTGTCGCACGCTCGTGTCGTATCTACTTCCGCTTCCGCTGATAAGCAGCACTCGCAGTCGCACGGCATGGTGGATGCACGCGATCAGTAAGTAAAGTTAATGCACGCCGACCACTCATAGGCGTGCGCGAGCGAGCGTCTGTGGTTCATAAACGAAAACAATAGATGCTACAGTACAGTCATGCCGTTGCTAGTCCCGGCTATAGAGTTTTCTAGCCACCGCTGAAATGAAATCTAAACTTTCGTGAGAGTTGCCAACTTGCCAGATAAATGTCTGCTTAACAGGCGTATTAAAACCGTCATTATTCAATAAATCTGAAAGATAATGAATAGGCCTATTCATCTTCCCGTCTGATTTTGTTTTGCTTAGGCCTATCTGATTTTTTCGATTCGTTTACAACGGGTCGCTATCAAGTGGTTGGGCCTAATAAGCTACCGCCTACTTGAATGCGTGATTGTCAGCGGATTGAGCGGAGAGGGTATAGGCCTGAAACATCTCGGTATTATGACCAACCACCAAGACCAACTCAGCATTCTATCGTCTTCGCCAATATAACGTAGACATTAGGCAAGCATTTGCCTACAGTCGTCAGTCACTACTCACTGGCTTCAGCCAGGTGCAGGACATTTTGCCTGAGACATATTCCCCCAGACGTTTCTCATTCTGGACTGAAGGAAAAGGTCCTAGAGGGACTCCTAGGCCTTCGAAAAAGGGCGGAGAAATATCCGAGATGAGAAACGTGAGCTGTAGAAACGTTCAGGAGTAATGTCATTCTCACCGTCAGCCAGCACTCCGTATTCATGAAAGGACACCTTTATCGTACGACAGCATATACCTTATCACGCCCCCTTCCACGGCATCTAGATACCGAGGGCCGTGCTCCTTCGCCGCATGTCGGCCCAAACAAGTGACGTGTGAGATAGCAGTGACAGATAGACGGACAGTGATAGGTGTCTTTCTCCGCCTTCTCCGCCTTGTCTCTCAATTAATTACTATGTACACACCCAGTCACCGCAGCTGATGACGTGCTCTGCCGGCTATATGACACTCAATCCGCAATACACCGCACGATGCATGCCGCGATATCAATATGAACAAGAAGCTCAGCTGTCGCTAGGGAAGACCCGCTACAGCATACAGTTCTTGTGTTGCAGTACTGTCCTTCAAGGTCATTTGAAAGCCAATATGTGACTTCCTATTAGTGATCAATAGCAACCAAGGCTCTATCTCGCACCGTTTAGCCACAGTACATCTGTGACTCACAGACGACAGACAGACACATCGCGCTATAGACGTTTACAGCATAGCTGTAGCGCGTTTAAAACTTCACCCTCAACGCGGTTTTTAATCCCCCACACCGCTCTGCAGCGGGGAATTCAGACCCCTCCCCCTATTGACTGGACGCATATTTATAACCAAGTGAAATTTTTTTGCACAAAAATGCATTAATTGCACATATAACTTTGTAGAAAAAATCTAGGGGCACAGCACAGAGCCTCATCCCACTCCACTGGGAAGGGGACATCCACATTCAGTTCACCTTGCTGGTTGGTTATATCGATGTACCCAGATAGTTTAGACCTGCAGCTTGTCCCCAGAGAGTCACGCATCCAAGCACTAACCAGTTGACCAGCTAGCGAACCGTCGGGAACGAATCAAAGAAATCAGATAAGCAAAATACAATCAGACGTTTGAATAGGCCTTATAAGAGAATGGGTAGATAAATACGAAAGAAAGAGCAGTAACCACAAGAGTGACTACATAAAGGACGCCATTCATCTGTGGCTGAGGAAATGTCGTGCACGGATCTTTGAAAAGATGGGGGATAGATAGATGTCTAGGGAAGCAGGCTGCAGTCAATCGTCAGTCGCACTCTCAGAGCGTCCAGCGTCTCTGTAACCCGAATCCCGCGCACTCTGGCAGACGTCACGACAAGTGCTCCGACTAATTGACGAAATGCACTGAACACAACACGACCGGCCATCAGTTGGTACCTTAACTGCGTTGTCACTTACAGAGGTCATCAGTGGGCCCGCTAAAGCATCGGAAGCGTGATGGATGCTTATACAACACGTTCAGTGGCAGCGACATCTGTCTGGTCTAATACACTTGCTGTGCGTCATTTCATCGAACACTGGCCGGTGCGGTACCGACCGTTGTTTATGTTGTCGCAAACGCACCGACCACGAAATGCAACGCCGACGACGCACCAAGTAGGCCCATAATGCACTGCTAAAGTGGAAATCGAGTACGTAGAACGAGCTTATACAACATTACCACTCTAGACAGTGCGGCGTTCTTGGTTTTAGGCACTATGACGCGCGATTTTGGCCGAAAATAATGTGAAAATAGTACCAGTGCAAGTTGAGTGTGGTTGAAATGCAAGTGCAGCTGTCAAAGCGAACACGAAGAGTAGCATGATGTGTGATCTGCTGACTGTCAATCGTCAGCGATTCATCCTCCGTGTTTCTGTAAGCGTCAGCCGCTGGGCTTCAACACTCTACAGTAAGTGATGTACGCACTTGACTTACGCTCCTTCAGACATCCACGCTGCCACGACGCTCGGATTGCAGCCCAAGTGACTGATTTCGCCTATTCTTATACAATTCTCGTAGCGTGGTCTGTCTGCATGTCGTCTGTCTGTCGCATTCGTGCCGCTTGTTTGAGCCGCGTTCGACGGATTTAGATGTCATTTGGCAAGTACACTTGCAGGGTCCAATCACACATTGTGTTACACGAGGTTACATTGTGTCATTAGGGGAAAAATAACTTGGGAGTCGAACCGCAGCCAAAACATAGTTGCCAGTTTCATGCCGCCAATTGGCGAATACGAACGCAAGGATCGATTCCGTTTTTTGTTGCCGAATAAGTCAGGTCCTTGTTTTCTTTGACGGCCGTCGCGCTGGACAGTCAAGAACCATGCTAAATGTCGTCAAAAATAATGCGTAGTGATGCATGCTTATAGAGAAATACTATGGAGAATATAAGACCAGGGAAGTGTACAAGATGATTGGTGACATTAACAGGAAATGGCAACCAAAGCAGAGAGCAATCAGAGACAGTAATGGAAAGCTGCTCGTGAATACAACTGACATAATACAACGATGGACAACGTACTGCAGCGAACTCTACATGGCA
>Ga0209671_1003258_pt1 | contig 15477 bp, 9 predicted proteins | sample WorMetHERISLAND2_2_FD_187401 | JGI IMG/M metagenome (GOLD analysis project Ga0209671, IMG submission 187401) | Marine gutless worms symbiont microbial communities from Max Planck institute for Marine Microbiology, Germany - Olavius geniculatus... | ecosystem: Host-associated > Annelida >...
TTTGCAGTGTGTTTGTGTTGTTGTTTTTTTGTCTTCCTTGTGCTTGCTTTATACCACCAAGGCGAAGTAGTTTTCAAGTTTTCAAAAAGCCTATGTTAAAATCTATGCGTCTATAGTTGGCGGACATCTCGAATTGTGTTTGCTGTACGCGGAATCCCAGAAACTTCTCGGCCGATATCCGGCAATCAGTCACGGCGGCTGTCACGTGACCGGATATGAAATAAACGGCGCATGTCCGACACTCTTTACTCGATGACGGATGACGTCGGCAGCCGAGCGGAGGGAGGGACCTCGAGAGACGAAGCGAATGAACTGCCGGATTAGCTGCCGGGCAGACGGACAGACAGACGGACGGACGGACGGATTCAGTGGCTCGTGATGCATGAAGGAGCCCGCTACTTCGCATGCATGACGTCATGGACATAATCCCCCAATCAGAGCGCGACCAGACGCCGCACTGGATACTGTATTGTGTGTGTGGCGCTAAGCTTATGGTCGCACTGCAGGCGATAATTTATCAGCTACCGAGGCAACGGGAGAAACGGCGCAAGTTCCTACACAAAGCGGTCGTAATGTCGTATCCAATTTGACGGCGTTAATTCCAGAAAGGCTTATGAATATGAAGCCAACTGCAGATATGTGTGGCCATTGGTGCACTGCAGTCACCGTCTGTATGCGTCCAGCGGCTCCAGCCCACTGCAAGCGGCATATTGTTAACCAATTAAACGCAATAATGTAGCCTATCGACCTTAGGCCTACTTGTAGAACACAGAATAAAGTTGTATGCCCCAAAAATTCCAATCGATGGGGGGCTACTAAAATTCGCCTCCAAAATTTGTTAGCTATTAGAAAAGGCATAATGAGCGCGAAGCGCAAGGCTATAATGAAGATCTGGGGGCGGAGCCTCCAGAGAGGTTAAAGAGAAACAGGGCTGAACCTCTGGTCTGGGGGTAACCAGGCGAAGCCATCCTGAAAGTTTTTAGCTTTAGACGTTCAATGAAAGCGAAATATTTGACCACTCTGTCACTGGAAAACGAACAAAACGACAAATTTTTGTGTTATCTCGCCAAAGGAAGAGAGGGCATCGCACCATACCCCTAAATACACCACTGACACAAGGTAAATCATTGTGCACTTTAGTATTGAAAATGCTAAGCGTCGGACACAGGCATAAACGTAGGCTACATGTTTCAGCAACTATGATACCGGAGCATGATTTCACGAAAAAAATTATCACCAACTGCTGCACCCCCAAACCCTCTCATGCCTCCCCTGAGCGAACGCCACTGGTTATATGTAGTTTCACCGTCGATTTGAGGTGGCAAATCTTATGGGATCGCGTGTCGACGCTGGGTCATGCCAGCTCGACGGAAGTGTCTGGACATGAACCCCTTGTTTTGACCAAAGGTTTTGTAAGTTCAGGGGACGGATTTGGTCCTCCATGCCAGCTCGACAGGCCGTTAACATCGCTGACGAATACTCGTGTCGAGGTAGCCGGTGAGCGCCGCGACAAGTCGCTAAATCAGAGGATTAATTGAGGGAGGGGCGGATTAGAGGGCACAGCGGCGCGTTAAATTGAAACTAAAGTAGGCGTGAAGAACGCAGCGAACGGCGACGTTTGGAACACCGGCGCTGATCCATCCCATGCACACTTGCGCACTTGCACAGCAGCGCTAGATACAGCAGGCTGTAGAGTATTTTCCAACACTTACGACTTGTCCTGTAGGCGATCCACTACTCTCATGTTTAGAAATACAAAATTTAAAACCCAATTTGTGATCAAAATTTAATTTAAAGTTTCACAAAAGTTTTATTTTAAACTAAAAGAAAAATTTACGCTGTCATAAATTTAAAAAAAAAATTTCAATATTTTTACAATTTGTTCTAACTTTCATTAGAACTCTACATAAGCTCCCTGTATCAGCCAAATGAAGCACTGTCCATAGAACAGTCAGCATTCAGCAACGCTGCAATTGTTGACAGTAAATCCTCTCAACACTAGTCAGTGTTAGTCTGTCCTGCATAAAGCTACTGTCACACTGTGGCATTTGCCACAATCTCAGTCTGTTGACAATTGTTGTCATCGCAATGAGAACTTGCTGTTTCACTCTCAACAGGCTTGCTCTGCTGGCCAGCTAACTGCTCACAAGTTCTGCTACTGTCAATAGTCTCTGTCTTTGCCAGCTCTTGTAGATTATACTTCTTCAGCCTGTTGTAGTCCTTCATGATGCTCACACAAGCAAACTTGTTCAGAACGTCAACACTGATGACGTAGTCGGGATTAGCAAGATCAACTTTTGACATTGGACACGCCTTGTGCACAGCTCTTCCTACAGTTGGCAGAATTACATCCCGACTCAAGTTATTGCAACGAACTTTGTATATGATGGCAAAAGTTCCGAGGGGCTGGTTGGCAAAATAAACCGACGCCAGTTCTTCTACGAGTTTCTCAATCTTATCTGCATCAGCACGACAAGTTCCAAGTACAGGAAACATCTTGAGAATGAATCGCGCCTTGCTGCTGCCTGTGTCCAGTACGTCATTGAGAAGTTTTGTGACAACTTCATCAGGGCGATCAAACGTTGTCTTAATAAAAATGCAGTTTGAAGTTTTCGTGTCAACAGCCTGGAACTGACGGCTTTCACCACCACTGCCGCCACCCTGTAATGCCTCTACCTGGCTCAATATGGCGTCACTGATGTCTACTTCTTCATTTCCATCGCCATCATTCACACGTGTTCCATCCTGCAATCAACATATCACTTACTAACATCAACATCCAGAAATTTTAAGTACAATACTTAAAACTACTACAGATCCAATAATTTATCATAAACAACTTTTCACCAGTTACTGGCTAATCAACTTTAGTTTGCTGTTAATAATCAATTATAATCATTAAGTATTACCAAAAAATATTCCACAAAAATGAGTACGTAAGACTGGTACAGATAAATTTACTTAGTGTGTATCAGTTAATTCTATTATACTAATAACAGTCATTGAATAAATAATGCCATCATTAAGCAATGTACAACTAAGTTGGCAGTTGATATGACACTTGCTTTAAAGATAGAGATCCTACACATGAATCTCAGAAATTAAACTGCTAAAAATACACTGATATACAAGTTAGGTTAAAGTACCTCTCCATACAGCTTTGTTGAATATTCATTAAGCAGATTATAAGCTTCGCGTACAGTTTGTTTCTCCATACAATTGCACGTGATAAGAAACCCCTTTAGACCAGCATCGAGCATCTGACGTCCGCTGCACTGCTTCTTAGCTTGGTAGTAGTATGACTTCTTCATCTTCCGCTTCTTGGCATCACTCATTTTCCCACAGATCTACCAATATGTGACAGCACCATCATCATCATCATAATATGGTTTAATATATGGCCTACATAATAGGCACTATTTCTATACAGGACCGCATTGATGCATAGGCCAATGAAGCCATGGCCTAGGGATCCACGCTTTTAGGGACCCCGTGCTAAGCTGAATTAAATGCGGTCAATTGATTCTCAGAAAAATAATTAAAACTGTTGTCACCAGATGTCACATTTTAAGACTAAAATTCACTGAATTCGATTTTGGCTGGAGGTCTACCCCAGATCCTGCTGGGGGAGCTCACAGTGCTCCCCAGACTCCATACACAACATCAAATATACAATAATTTTTTAAAAATTTTGGCCATTTAATGAATGCTTAGATAGTTTGTTGTAATCTGTACTGTATGTGAAAAAGAGGCCCATACAATATTTGTGCCTAGGGCCCCCCAAAAACATAATCCGGCCCTGTTTCTATAACCACAACAGCAAAGTGCCAGATAAGCAGGTTTGGATATAATGATAAAAAAAGTCTCGAGATTCTGCCTAAAGACAGAGAGGGTGGTGCAGCAGAAATACGTCATTCAATGCTACTTCTTTATGTTGTAGTCTACTGCTATGATTTCACATTAAATTTTGCAGCTACAAATATATTGAACCATTACAGAGTTTCTAGAAATTCCTGTTTATACATGATGTGACTTTGTCAATGACCAAATTATGATCTAAACTTTTGACAGTCTCACAACATTAGGATTTAAGAGCTATTAAACAGAGTTTATCAAATTCATATTGAATTTCATGTTAAATTCTACTAATTTATGTATAAGTTTAGTTGAACAATAAATGATGTAAAGTAATACATGTGGCTAGCTATGTGTCCAGTACCAATACAAAGCACTCTGCAACAGTGTGTATGTCACAGAGATGTGCAAATTCTGAATTTTAACCAATGATCCGCTGTCAGTCTGCATCCACACTGAATAGGCCTGGGCCTCCAGTCATTAGTACATAAGGTAGGCCACTATGCCTAGGCCTATAGCAGATTAGGCTGCAATTTACCGATTCCAGTGCTATTGTGCTGCGCAAAATAAATGCGACCGACTGATGAAACAGTACAGTTTTGTTTAGTCAGTGGAGGGAGTGACAGCAGACTTGCGGCCTAAATGGTGTACATGTGCAGCTACACCAACACTCCCAGAAAAGTGGTTAGCTATGAATATAATTGAGTATTTGGTACCCTGTGGTCAGTAACTGGTGAAATAATGGCAGTAATTGGCTTGGTAGTGCATTTTGCTAAACAAAACAGAAATTAAACATGCTTTCCAAAGTTCGTTAACAGTTATTAAGAAAAAAAATACACTCATCAAGGAATGAGATCCGCCTCAGTTCGCGTCTGCAAAAAAATCCTGTGGATCTGCGTCCGCGGACTGATGCGTACGCAGTCCATGTACGGCCATTATTCGGCATTTATTTCAATTCTGTAATATACTAAGCTGTGTGCACGACCGCCGTGTACGAAGTGATAACTATTTCTAAACTAACCCTAAAATTAACCCCACAAAGCATGTGTAATGTGCACGGTCAGCAATGTGCATAGACACTTTTGTTACTCAAGTGCAGCATAAAGTTGAATAGTGAAATCTACAAACAAACGACATCAATACAAGCACTGACAAAAGTAGTACGACGATAAACACTGAACCAATAGAGACATTCAGCGTTAACGCAAGATTTTCCTGGCAGAAGACCGCAAAAGGAGCACAACTTTTGTATACGATAAATGCCACGCCCACTGCATAGAATATTAAAACATGTTGATGGTAGTAGAGATGTGTCATAACGTTAATTTACTAACCGCTTTATTGACACTTGACATCGGTCAAAATTACGGTCGTATGGATTGGATAGTGAAGACTGAAGAGTGAAGATTGATTAACTTAATTAGAGTCTAATCTCTAATGCATTGTACAAGACGTTTGCGTAATTTTTGGCTGGCGGTACTTACGGTCGTGCTTAATTATGCCGTCTGTGTTTGTATCGCATATATTGTGGCTGAACGGTACGTCGTAGGGCGTCAGCGATAGTACCGTTGAATAGGGCGATGACGAGTTCTTATAGACTGTAACCCTGTTGAGGCGTTGCGTTGTGGCTGCCAGTCAGGTTGTCGCAGTTTTCGACGGTTTTTGTTGGTTAGCCTGCGCGTCGCTGGATGTTTCTGATACCGTCGTGCGCGTCGTTTCTCAGCGGTTACGACGATGTATTTCACGCGTTTGATAGTCTTGTATCTTCAGCGCGTGTCACACCTCAACGCACGTCGACGACTGCGCTCTTCTACTAGCCTACATCAGCGCTGTAGGGTCGCTCCACGCACTGTGCGTTCTACCATTGGCGACCGCATCTTTCCAGAGACTGCATCAGTCTGGAACAGTTTGCCCGAGTCAGTCCGGTCATCGCCGATTCGCCACCGTCCTTGCAAGTTTTCCGCAGCAGACTGAAAACCGAACTTTTTGCCCGGTCTTACACATGACTAAAATAACTATATATAAAAACGTCTCATTGCACTGATTAGGCCTACTATTACGTGACTTCACTGTTTAGACTTATTGTTACGTGTCTTTGTAGTCTTAGGACTTAACGCCACGCTAAAGTTTCGTCCTTCATCATCATCATCATCATCATCATATCAGCGGTTTGGCCGCAATTTTCAACGCAAAGTTATTGCCTGCATCCGTAACCCGTGACGTGCTCCGAATTACCGTAGTCTATAAACGTTGATTGTAAGTAGCGTTTCATAGTATCGTTAACATAGCGTGCATGTCGGACGATGACTTTCAGATATGTAGTACGGTCGACCCAGCCTAGCGACAGCTGGGCTTTTGCGGTGATCACATGTGATAAACCCACGGGACAAAATATTACTCTCAAAACAGGAATCATCAACACAGTAGATGACTTCCGTTACATTGGTTTGTGGGTAGCTGAGTCAAAGATAGGGCCTATGAACACTTGCAAGGCTCAGGCCTTGACAGCAATGAACAAGCTTTCATGAATTTAGAAAGCATAACAGATTAGTCGTGAACTCAAACTTCGTGTTTTCAGAACCACTGTTGAAGCCACACTACTCTACGGTATAGTCAGTGCTGGACCCCAACAGCTGCACAAGAACGCTCACTAGATGGGACCGCAAAGCTCTCAACATCTCATACAAAAACTGTTCCCAACGTTACTCTGTAGCCTATGGATCCTTGCCACCAATCAGTTAAAACACTTCACCATAGACGTCTACAGTTCGCTGAACATTGCTTCAGAGGAGTGGATGATCCTGTTCACTCTATTCTGTTTTTCGAACCATCTGAAACTTTTCGGCCTGGTGGTCACCCTCGCATTCATGAGCTACATCAAAACCATGCTGCGAGACTCCGGTCATAGATTCAGTCAACGACCTGTCGCAAGCCATGGCATCACGTGATGAGTGGCGTGTCGTCTGCGCTGGGATCGACGTCGACAGCACCACTGCGACGTACAGCAAAAAAGATGCAAGCGTTGCAATGCGGCAAACATGCAAAAAGTAGGCTGTGCACGCAAGTACTCGAAAGCAAAGGACCCATAAGCCAAAACGCACTAATAAAAGCAGCGCTTATTTTTGAATCGCATATTTGGATGTAAACTAAACTGAAAATTATATTGCGTACAGCAACAGACGAACAGACTAAAGCATAACCTCGTTCCTTTGATGGATGGCAGTGGCAGATCCACAAACTGGGAATAGGAGGGCGGAAAGGTAGAGGGTGGGGTCTGAGGAGGGGACTATGTCCCCTCGCCAGAAAATTTTTGAAAATTTGATGCAAAAATGACGCATTATGATGCAAAATTTTCATATGTTTTTAGATGCATCCGGTCAATAGCCGCTCCCGCCCCTCCCCCCTTGAATCCGCCACTGATGGCTAGGATAGGTCGCGCTTTGCATTGGGAAATATAGTCGTGACTTGTGAACTTTTTGCAGCTCATCTATTGCCAAACACTCTTATTTATAACTCCAACGCTTCATTGACTAAGACAGTGATGTAGCCTAGCCGAAGCAAAACGTTTTGACTTTTAGTCTAGACTCAAGACCAAGACAAATTTTATCCTCAAGTCGTGGTGCCTCGTGACCAAAACCATTGTCTCGATGACTACGTCATTGCTCAACGTTTATCACAGCTTTTTTATGTCCTGAAAAAATAAGTACTGAATTTGTGTAAATACCAAAAGAACCATGCTGATACGTTTAATCTTTGTAATGCAATTACCAACAACCATAGCAAATAAAGTTTACTATATAAACAGCATTATACTGTCTGTACAGTGTACATACAATATTAATCCTGAGTTACACACAGCCTTTAGGAGAGTCGTGAAAATATACTGTAAATACTTCACAGTCTATACTACAATGCTTACAGTAACTAGCAGTCCAATGCCAATCCAGTGCGGATAGGCCTATCATACACAAACGGCCTGAAGCTAATACATAGAAGCAATAATTTTTGTCATTTTCAGAAAAACATGTCAACAGAAAATAAATAGCCCTATGTGGGATTGCTATATTTTTTTGTAGTTTGTAACGGTTTACTCAAAAATAAAATTTGAATAGACATGACTCCTGCTCTATACCATTATTTTTCAGGACCTTCACCAAAAGACCCCCCTAAATTTAGGACATTTATTGCAACACTTTCTACTTAGTTGATCCTGTAAATACAACAAATGTGTTCAACAATATAGTGATAAAAAGTTACAAAAATATTCTCTCTGTGATAACAGACCAAATGAAATGCAGTCTCTGAAATGTTACACGTAATTTTCTTTCTGATTCTGCAACGTTTGCATAATTTTCAAAACAAAGCTGCTAATTTCCATACATTTGAAAACAGGCTTCAAATTTCAGGAGTTCCATGATGAACGTAGTCCTGAATAAATAAATAAAAATATTGAACCCTAACCCACACACGAAATGCAATGAAATTAGCAGTTAAAAATCTGCTGCAGCTGTTTACTGGCGGAAGGGGGAAAGATTTTGGATAAACATCTGATTTTAATAAGCCCTGATCCCAATAAAGGTAAAGGTAAAGCGTGCTCATCTCTCTTTCTGTGGCCATTAAGCCCGTAGGTGGATAAACCACTTGAGTCCGTGATGCATGGCTAGTGCGACGCCAGACCTACGGTTACCTTCCCAGCCTCAGGGCATCACCGCCCTTTGACCGGTACCAAATTATACTGCTTCGTAAACAGAGGCACATGTGTGTGAACAACTTACCCAAGGTTGTTACCTGACGGTGCTACGGGCCTGAGTCGATCTGGGGATCTTTCGGTCACCAGTCTGGCTCGACACTACTGAGCCACACTATACAGGACTGAAAACGTTGCAGCACTGATTAACTGCGCATTAGACTAAAATATTACCATGCAACATTTATCAACAACAACAATCACAATAGAAGTTAATACATGGAAACATTACACGTAGGCCTAACATTAACAGTCAGTAGTATTAGTAAGTCAGTATTTGAACATTCTACTGACACAACTGTGGCTGACTTTTTAAAACTTACTCTGAATTCTCCTAAGATTTTCCTAAAAACGTCCTAAGTTCTTTCTAATGTTGTTATGCAGTAGGCTTTCTGTAACTATTTCATGAGCTTTTCTTGTCATTTTTTTTTGTAAATTGCACTTTTTTAGATTTTTTGCAAGTCCAACTTTTCTGTAACTTTTTTGTAGCAAGTGCGACTGATGAAATTTTGTACACTCGTCAGCATCTGTTAACGATGACAGCTTAAAAATGAGGATGCAAATGTACGACAAAAGTTTGTAGCTGTTCATTAAAAGATGCTGACAACTCAAGAAATGCAAACATACTTTTAATTTGTGCATCAGTTTAATCCGACACATCACTAGCCCAGCAGCAGTCAAGTCCAACTAATGCTGACCTTTAAAGTGTATGATCTGTATGCCACATGGCCTAAGATAATGACGTTCTTCCATGATTCCTATTACGTCTTTAACCCAATAGGGTGAGATGAATGTAAACTGAATCAAAAATTCATTAAAACCATTGTGAATATGAAGAGCAAAGCTGTTAACAAACTGTGGCATATATTGATATTATGCAGGCCTATAGTGCTGCTGCAGTTAACTGCTCAGCAACCAGTTTTACCATCTAATTGACCATTTCTTCTGCAGTTGCACAAGATTAAAGCGAATCCAGTGAAAAAGTCACAGGCAGAGTAGAAACAAAATTTCTAAATTAGGTGCAAATATCACATAAATAAAACTGTTCACATTACAGAAGACCCCTGCTTTCATGTTTTCTAATCTATGCTGCACTAACAAAATCCCAAATATACCAGTAGCAGGCATCCCAAAGCAAAGTTTTAAAACTGCTGTGAAATGCAGGTTGGTTAACTCTTTTGTCAGCCAGCAAAGAGCATCAAAGGATAACTAGTAATGCTAGTGATAAGCTAATACCATTATGGTCACAATGAACACTTTACGAAGTGGCCCAATAAAAAGTAACACCTAACATTTCATCACATTTGCATCAAAATGGCGATTTACTTTCGTCTCTGCAGTAAATTATCACCTCAAATACATCGTCGCTACACTGCCTTGTGGAATACAGTCATCTTCAGAATGAGTGAGTTACAAGGTAACTTACAGTATTCCATAGCTTACTGTATTCCGCGAGGTACTTACACTGCGTCCGGTAAAAAATGGACCCCCTAGACATCATACAATAAAAATGTCAAATCTCAACGAATTTGAATATAGTTTTGTACACTTAATCCCCAATAAATTCCTGAAGTGATTGCCAAAGTTCGTTAAAAAATAATATTTCTAACCAGAATTATTAATTGTTGAATATTGATAACAAAATATCTCCGTTACCAATATAGTGTTACATAAGTAAACTCCTGTGTTCATTTGCATAAATTTAACAAACAACATCTGATTCTGGCAAAATTTTACATCAAGAATGCACCATCTATTGGCAATCAAAGTGTCAAATTTCAATTAAATCTATTTATGCAAACAATAGTTACAGCGGCTTTTGTGAGTTCGCCTCAAAATGTGAAGTGTCCAGTATTAGGCAACAGTTTGCTTAATCCTGACAACGTCCACAGCTTGCCGGGAAATTCTGTGAAAACTTTTTTGGCCTCAACAGCTTAATTAAAACACGATCATCAGAAACACCATTTTGTTATTGTTTTATGTTATTTCAATTGCGTCAACAAACGTCACTTCCGCGTGAGCGACTGCAGTATGTAACACCATATTGGTAACAAAGAAATTTTGTTACCGATATTCAACATTTGATAATTAAGCTAAGAAATAATATTTCTCAACAAAATTTGACAGTAACTTCAGGAATTTATTGGGGATTAAGCGTGCTAAACGTAATTCACATTTGTTTAGAATTGACATTTTTATTGCACAATCTTTAGGGGGTCCATTTTTTACCAGACACAGTGTAGAATGTGATGGGGTCATTAGAATTAGTACTTTTCAACTTTGTGACTAAATTCCAAAGTGCGTTAACATGTGATAAATATATGAACCACCCGGTAAGTAAAGCATCGAAGAAAATGATTTGTAGCTTGTCGTGTCATCACTTCTGTCGTTTGTAGATCTTCCATGCATAGACACGGAACATTTCGCTTGGCATTGCCCCACTGCACTCGTCGATCATTGTCAACAAACTTTCGTAGCTTGTCCGCTCATAGTCTGAGTAAACCTTTGGCAGCTGCAGGGCATGATAAACGTCCTTCACCTTCGCTACACACTCGGCGTCCGGACGACCATAGTTTGCCTGCAGTCCAAACAATTAAAATGTAACACCGGAGCCAGCAAGTCGTTTCTTAATGAAAAATCAATCAGCAGCCATTTTGTGTCATAGCAATCTCAGTAGCAAACGATTACATCATCAATGACAATGGTGTGCAACACTACATAGCTACAGTAGGACTACAAATCTAAAAGGAGTTAAGCAAAGAAAACAATGCTGTGAGCCTGCGACATTTGACAGAACATCTCCAGGAGCATATATGAGCTATAGGCCTATGAGAAAAAAAACAAAACACTGACATGAAACCAACGCTATTAAACTATGCTAAAATGATGATGAATAAACATACAAGTAACTGGTGACTACCTCAAGCACCGATCTCTGTTGTTCGTTGGCCTGAGAAAGTGCCTGAACGATGAGCCAACTACATTTGTTGTCCTCAATGTCTGTGCCGACCTTGCCAGTCAGCTCAGGGTTACCAAAACAGTCTATGTAATCATCCTAGACCGACCACAGACACAGACAGAGATATACATACAATACATACACGTGTCCTAACATCAGCGACGCCCCTACAAATATCAGTTAGTGTAAAATCGTTAATGCGAAACAGATTTTTTTAAACAAAATTTTAAACATTCACGGAGACAATCATTCTGAACTAGTCGTTAACGTTAGTGTTCAAAGCAGACACCTTTGGCCTTGATGCAAACTCTTAGTCTTAGACAGCTACACCAGTGCTTGATTTCCCTGTCAATAACAACGTATTGAGTGTAAACAAACTCATGTCATGCAGACATCACAATAAGTGACAGTAAGTTATGTTAAGATAGTACAGTGTGCAGTGTACGATATTTCGTTGAAATCCAAGAACTACCAAATAAGCTAGGTATGTTCAAAGCAGTGGTGTCACTAATTTTGGGACAGGGTGTACATCACTAACAACAGGGTTCCCGCTCTTTTACTGACCAAAAAATCCAGGACTTTTCCAGGACTTTTCAAGACTCACATGACAAATTTTTCCAGGACCTTTTTTGTAGCCCACAGATGTTTAAATATAATGAAAAAAGTAAGAATTTAAGTGAGTGAAACAAGCAGAAAGAAATTTGAACTGCTGTATGCTGTATTTAAATAAGCAACAGTCAACATAAACTGGGTGATATACTATTGCTGCTTGTTTTCCATTTGAGCCTATGAAAAAATGCGTGATTTTCAATGATATTTTTCCAGGACTCTCCAGGAGGCGTGGGAACCCTGTAACAATATCAAAGAGAGAAACAGACATATATGACCAATAAAACTATCAGCTCAGGGTTATCACAAGAAATCTGAGCCAATGCTCATGAGATGTGTGAGAGCCTATAGCAGTTCCTGTTTGCAGATAATCGTGGTCTATCTCCATCCATCTTGTCGCAGTTCACTTTTCTGCAGCTGAACATCGCAAAAAAATCGCAGCCAAAAATTGCGAAAAATTATCTAAAACCCCCGATTTTGGGGGTTCAGGGTCATTCAAGGTCATTGATGTTGACATTCCTAAGAAGCTCGTCGCCAGTGCTTGTTATGATAAGCAGCACGTCTGTGCCTATCTGCAACCATTTACACGCTAAATGAGCCATTACCTGTAAAATTGTGTGGTGACAAATGGACAGACAGACAGAATTACCATAGCTAATTATGCACTATAGCTAGTGCTAGCTCTCGCACGTAAAAATGTTCTCCTTGCACTGCATCCCCCAAATGTTGATGCAGACAGCCTCGACACAGAGTTAATTATTCATGCAAGAAGTTTTCTCCTACGACCTATGCTTAGCCACAATATGTACATCCGTTACCCACAGACAGAAGAAGAGATGACAATCATGCCACAGATGTGCTATACAGCATAGCTGTAGCACGTCAAAAACTGACTGCTGACCAGAACATTATAAGATATGATATTTATTAGAACGGAATTACAAATGGTTAAAAGGTAACAAAATCTCATACACAACTATCAGTCACTGACAGCTAATCAAGCACTGATAAATTGACAGAAAGAAACACAAGCACAAATACCGAAAGCTTTTGACACATATTGTGGCACAAAATCTCATCCAAAATGAGCAGCTTCACAAATGGAAGCAGATATGAACATATAGGCTGCAAACCATCCGACAGTGTAATACCTCAACAAGAAATAATAAGCAGTGGAGTGGATTATTTGAGGCATTATTTTATCAAAAAACAGGAATAGATGCATGGACAAGTGCAAAAGTCAGATCAGCCAATTGCAACAGTGCAAAAGTTACCTGGATCTGAAAAAATTCGCCCATTTTCAGTAGAATTTTAAGTGCATTGCTGTGCGACACCGAATCTGAAATGCCATTCTGCACAACAACAGCATATACAACTGTAGCAGCACAGATGCAAATGCCATGTCATGCCACAATGCCATCGTTGCTTTCGTTGGCTGTGTAGATGAGCAGCTGATGACAGAGCCACCTGTCTCAAGTAGCATGCAGTAAGCTGCCTCCCAACCCCGTCAGTCCATGCCACAATGTTGTCCAGCCAGCACACTTTCGGTCTTCCTCGTCCTCTGACGAACTTGGTAAGACCCATCATGATACTGCTCTCAATGTTGTCCTGTGGAAGCCTCACGACATGCCCAAAGTATCAAAGCTTACGGTTTTTTATGTGATTGAGCAGCTCGCTTTCTGCACCAGCCATAGTGTAGACTTGCTCTCTGGTCATTAGCATCGTCCATGGAATTCTCAATATTTTCCTGATGCCTTTATTCTCAAAAGCCTGGATGTATCTTTCTTCGTGTTTCTTCAAGGCCTTCTAGGCCTAAAAATTAACACACTTAAAAAGCCTGGCTACTACCTATGCAAAACCTGGGATTGCATGTTATGTGAAAAACTTTCAAAAGCACATTTCAACTCAATAGATGAATGCCTGAACAGTTTAAAACGAGCAGCTAAATAAATTTTAGTGGTCCATTTTTTGCAAAATTACTACATGCAAATTACTTAAAATTAAGTCGATCTCCAGAAGCAAGGTCTTACGAACTGTTGTGATGGTACACCTACAGGCCAAGTCACCTTCCTGGCGCTAAACTGACAACATTTAAGAATCAAAAGCATACATCAATAAGCACTACTAAGGTCCCACTTTTCCATGCACATTTGATGGCCAATCAAATTGACCTCTGATCAACTTTGGGACTTAATCAGAGATCATCCCAATGACCGTTTTTCCATCGCCAATTAACGACTAATCATCCATCAAATCTCCCATCAAGTTGATGGCCGAGTATTGGCCGATTAAGTCAGATAATTGACGACTAAATGTGGCGATCTGCAGTTTGTTGCTTATTCGCACCAGAAACATCGCTTCACGTCACCAGTCGGAACGACAATTCATGCATTAAAATGAAGTTCCAGGCACAGTATAAATTGATTGGTAGTGATTTGATGGACGATCAGTCGCTAATTGGCGATGGAAAAACGGTTATCGAGATGATCTCAGATCAAGTCCCAAAGTTGATCGGAGATCAATTTGATCAGCCATCAAATGTGCATGAAAAACGGAACCTCAGAACATCAAGTTGATCAGAGATCAGTAAATCGAAGATCTAATTTGATTTGATTGGCGATGGAAAAACCGGACCTTAGTATACAAAAATATAAAACTGCATTTAATGTTAATCTAACAAAGCCTTTCAGCACAAAGCCCTCTACTAATGTCATGGCCACTGATGAGTAGAAATAAAAGGACTTTCAAGTTACCATATACATAGCACAAGCGACTGGGAGGTAGAAACTGTAGTATGCTGTCTTGTACTTGACAATTGCATTGTATCGGTCGATTGTGTAAGCGGAAAAATTAACCCGATCGACTGGCGCAGTAATTAGGTCTAAGTTCTGTCCTATCACTGTTTTCCGTGTTATCTACAACATTTAAATAAACTTCAATTTCAATCAATATAATTTGACTATAGTGGACTAAATAAACTGAATACTGAAATAAAAATAACGAACTGACATTCAATTAATTTTATTAAAATCACCAATACTAACATTAGAAAAGGCTAACTGTAAACAGTAATTATTTAAAATTAAATTTCTGTGCCATAGTGCTGTCTCATGACGAATAAGCAATGTTCCAAGAGTAAGTTTTTTCTCCAGAACAATGGCCTAGTACTTCTCAAGTTATGATCACATAGCATCATAGTAATACAAGTAACAGTTCGAAAAATTGAATTACAAATTTTTTTTACAGAAATTAAACTTAACTATGATAATTAAATAAACTAAAAAATTTTGTTCAATCTATCACGATA
>Ga0209671_1003259_pt1 | contig 15476 bp, 7 predicted proteins | sample WorMetHERISLAND2_2_FD_187401 | JGI IMG/M metagenome (GOLD analysis project Ga0209671, IMG submission 187401) | Marine gutless worms symbiont microbial communities from Max Planck institute for Marine Microbiology, Germany - Olavius geniculatus... | ecosystem: Host-associated > Annelida >...
GTCTCGCAAACTGTTTCGCAGCTGCAGCAGCTGCGAAACAGTTTGCGAGACAGTGCATGTTGCGCCGCTGAATTCACCCCGCAGTGCATCCGCTACGCACGGTGACGGAACGGACAGTCGCAGTTAGGAGGACGAGCGGTCTTATCAGAGCGTCGCGCCTGATTGCTATCCGATTGAAATTACGACCGAAGAGAGATTGGTCCACAGAGTCCCTCGCACTGGCGTGACTAGGGGCGAGGAGTTCCACGTGGACGAGAGAAGGATCGACAATCAATAACAACCTCATATAGGCATACGGAGACGCAATCTCAGTTATTAATCGTATGACAGACCGTACGACTAAGTTATTAATCTACAAACGTAGGCATTAACCGCAGCTATAGAGCAGAGAACCAGTTTGACTGGAGCAAACTGGCGTAGGCTGCAGAGGAAGAAAACATGCTACAAGTTGCAGCTTTTATTCGTAATTATTTATCTCATATACACACTCTACGATGTATTGGATTGCACACAAGACGAGTCGATCCTACCAGGAAAATTTAAATAAAAACAGACGGACACTCTCAGCAGCAGAAATGTAGCCCATCGATGCTTCTACGCACTCAGAGAATATGACATCAAAATGACTGCAGCATCGCGCGGATTCCTTGAGACAGCTCGGCTTTATTAATAATATTATATTTTAATTAATTTCTCGAAATATATAACGGAGTTAATATGCGGCCCTTATTTAGCCATTAATCGCAAATTGCCAATTCTGCCCTATATGCTTGTGTCGAAAAAAATAACGCAACTGGCTGAATGGAATCTTAAAAGTTTGCTAATGATTAACGAAACACGTTATCACAAAATATTGTTGAAATATTACAAATCACTAATGCACGTCACGAACAAGATCTGTTCCATATTCAGTCACTCAAAAATATACGTTCACTCCAGTAAACAAAAACCATAATTATATAAATTACCTGTAATGATGCTCCAAAAATTAAATCAGCCTAACACATGAACCAATACAGTCGTAGCAATCAGGCCAGTCAGTGGCATGGCCAGTAAAATTTCACGTAGTGGGAAAAATTGGGCTTTAAAGCAAAGGTGCTGAACGTTGAACAGGCTTGGGAGAAAATTGTGGTGTAGACGTAACACGTGGAATATGCCGAATATGAAAGCGGCATTCATTTCCCATTCAGTTATGGAGCCTGAGAGAAATTTTGGTGCCTGTGTAAGGTCCAAAAACTGCTTGTAAACAGTTTTTCCATGGGATAAATTTCTCTGCAACTCATCTACCCTATAATGCTGTAATATAATTCTCTGTAAAAAGATCATATTTGCAAGATATGACAAAGTATCTTACTCACAGACATAGCAACGTGACTATCAGTACATGTATTGTCTCCATCAGCACAATAAATAATGGCTGTGCCACCAACGAAACATATATGGTATATCCTTATCAGTCACTATAGCTGTGTTTAAATCAACCTATGCTCTGAACACTGATACACTGTTGTATATGAAAGCAATTTTACCAACCAAACCACGTCTACTATGAGATTACATGCAATATGCATTACTGCAAAACAAAACCATAATTACAACATCAGGTGGCCGAACAGTTAGTATGCCAAAAAACCGCATATCTGCATTTTTCATGCACACAAAATACACATCAGCAGTTGAAATAACATAAAGTTTCAATGGAACTGTCGCGAAATTTGAACACAAAACTATGCAATATTCGCACAATTAACTTGCAATCAGCACCAATGCAGTGGTAAAAGCGTGGTGGCCAGTACAAGTGGAGTGTTAAATAATAAGGCCACCGAAAAAATCCACATACCACCGAGATAATTCACTGGCATATATGCAATAAAATAAAATGAAATAGGACTACGAACATTATTTTGTAATACGTGAACCACCACTATAAAATAGCCTACAAATTCTCTGCAAGTTTGCTGCGTCACATTCTGATCAGTGACAAACAGTGAACGAAGTCGACAGCGACCATCTTCTGTTGTTTTAGTGTTTCATGCATTATTTGACTGCACATGCGAAAACCCCACTACTGAAAAAGTCCTGTCAGTTAAGGCCACTTTCCACTACATACAAATCTCAAATCCTAGATTGGCTTCAAGTCAACAGAAATGGAAAACAACCACAACCCCTGAACAAAAACTTTTCTACAACTCCAATCAGCAGTCATCAAATTCTGTGTTGTCGTCATAGTTAATGCATAGTCATCGCAAATTGTAGCATCACTCCTGAATGTCTGTGTCAGATAAATTCACCATTGTTTGCTTACTCCATTATATGCACCAGATTGCAACATGAAACGAGCATATGACGTTGGCGCAGTGCACACATAATATGCGGCTGTCCACCTATCCATACGTACTCCTCCATTGCACTGTGCAACTCTAACCCCAACCATATAAAATTATGGCAATAATTTCCACAATTTACAGAATAAACTAATTACGGCATATACTTGCCTGTCGGTACAAGTCAAAAAATTATGGACAAAGTTTTGTACATTTGTATTACGCTAAATAAATGTACAAAACATCAGTTTATATGCTTGTTAATGGTGAGACGCAATGACTGACACTTCGAAAACAGCAAAAATCATAAAAAGATGATATCACTCACCATCACATCGCCTAACTGTCAATATGATGTTGAATTTTTATGATTTTTGCAGTTTTCGAAGTGTCAGTCATTGCATATCGCCGTTAACAAGTGTATAAACTGATGTTTTGTACATTAATATTTACTGTTTTATTACTAAAATTATGTTTTATCATAGATGGTGAATAATAATTTATCTGTTCTGTATGGCTATAAAGATACAAAGCCTCAAAGATATTGGAGTCACGACCTTGACCTTTTGCGGTCAAGTGACGTCATCGGTCACGTGACCATTGGACCATTGGAAAGCTGCGTTCAGCCCATGTTAAGGGCCAAAAGTTTACTGCGCATGCCCGGTGTCACATGACCTATAAGTGGGGGGTCAAAAATGACTACATATTTGGAGTTCCCAATGCCATATTACCTATTCACTATACAACTTTAATGGGCATACGATGACGATTAAGGGCCGTTTATAGGTGAGAATTTTATACAGGAGTGTTTTTGGCCGAAAATTTCTGTCCGATATTGGGCCCAATTTTCGACTTTGAGGAGGATTTTTCTGGGGTTAGATATTAACTTCGAATTTTGGTTCCCTAAAAGATTTGACCCTTGCATGAGACCGCGTCGTTTGAGCCATCGCGTGTGAAAATCTGCTGATCGGTCTGACCTGTAGGTCGGATATTAAAAAAGGTATATTTAACGCAAAAAAATTTCTGTTATACTTCACCCCTTTGCTGAGAAGCCTCCAATAGACGGATCTGCACGAAATTTTGCACAGGGGGTCGTCTCGCGGACGTAATCACCCGTTTCAAATTTTTTGTCGATTGGTTGAGGGGTCTCGGATCTGCGAGGGGTCGAATTTTGCCATTTTCCATTGACAGCCTGTCGCCGTTAACACAGGTCTGCGCTACCGCGCACCTGTGACCTGCATGACCTCCTTGCAAGTTTATATACTGCATATGTTTAGAAAAATAATGTTCTTTAAAAACTGAACCGAACTAGTCAAGTGCTAACTCTCCATCCAAAAGATACAATGTAAGTAAAAGCACACAATGAGCTGGCAATGAACAGTTTTCCGTTTCACAAACACAATAATAAAAATGTCATTAAATATCACAGCCAGAAATACATGCACTGAGTACATTAGACAACAAACTAAATTATCTACACCATCTATTCATCAGTACAACTAAACCACAACCACATCAGTATTCTAGACATGTTTTCCCATGCTCATCTTATTCAAACGTAAACAGCTGTGACAAGTTTGCTTGGTCACTTGACACGCTAATCATTTCAGTGTGGTAATGTGATGTAGTGGCCTTCACCAACATGGTTGCTCTGAACCAGGTCTGGTTAGAGCACAGATGAACGAATGGTGAACTATCTTGGCATCTTGGCAGCCAAGACAACTCAACCTTCTACCCTCCATAGGGTGGCAAAACGAGTATCACCCTGTGGGCCGAGTAGGAATAATAAATGGCAATAGTAAATGTAGACACTAGACACTGTAGCAGAATAAAGGTAGATCTGTGCCTCAAGGCAACCCCTCTGGTCCAAGGTTTAGCGGCCACCTGGCGCTCATGATACACTCGTTGAGTGAACCGAGTAAACTCTCGCAATGACTCTGCCATGACAAAAACACCATAAGCATAGTCAACTGCATCACTGCGATCTACTGACAGAAATGACAAACTTGTGGAACCCTGTGAACTAAGAGTTGATAATGTCGCGATGACCAACACCTGAGTAGAGATGACACTGTGCATAGAATGTCAATCGTTCAACAGTTGTTGCTAACACTCAAACATGTTTGAGAGCAAACAGACAAACGGAGAAACATGAGAACTAGCTGAAGAGCAACGATGCTGGGTCCTGTAAGTCTAGCTGTTTGATGTGCCGCAGAATGTCCTTTTTTGTGATGACTCCACGCAGATGACTGCAGCAGCCACACAAATATATCACATCAAATTTTAAAAAAATACATAGCATGCCATAGCACATTATTAATCAATCACTGAATCTATAAACACACTGTGTTTCAAAAAAAAACATCCCCAACATTTTTGATTGTAACTTCAAGGAAAGTCATCAGATTCTAATAATTTCTGATGTGAATATTCCAGACACAACTTGCCATCAAATGATTGTACAGCTTCCCGTCTCACCCAATGTTTGCTTCTGCACTACAAAGGAAATGCAGACAAAGCGAAATATGCTTTAAATTACACAAAAAACGTGAAAAAACATCCCCAACATTATCGATCATAACTTGAAGAAACATCGTCAGATTTTAATAATTTTTGATCTAAATATTTCAGACACCACTGGCTATTGAATAATTGTTTAAGTTCACACCTCACCCAACTTCTGCTCTTGCACTATCTAGGGAAAACCGACCAAGCAAATCATGTGTTAAAATAAATGAAAAAAACTTTAATAAATTCTATCTATCCAGATCTTTGGACCCCAACAGCCAGTCGATTACAAGGTTTGACTGTCATAAAACAGTGTGTCTACCAGATGATGTTCAGGAATGTCTATGAATTCAAGAAGTGACTGGTGAAGTCTAGATTAGTCTGAAGCAGAATATTATTGATACTGCTGTCAATGAATGCAGAAAGCATCTCCATGCCTGTGTTCGCACAGTGCGCCCATATTCCAAGCAATTTTGCTGCAGGCAGTTGAAAAACGAAACAATTGGATAAAATGTCAGCCAAAGTGTCAAGAAGGTTAACAAAATATGTTATGTTTATGCGTTATTTAGATTAAGCAATAATACTGCATTGGGTAAAAAAGCAACATTCTTTTGGTTCTGTTTTCCCCAAGTAGTGCACAAACATACTTTGGGTTAAGCGGGAAATTAAACATTTATTTAATGGCAACTTGTCTCAGGAATATTCGTACAAGAAATTATTAAAATCTGATAATCCTTCTTCAAGTTACAATTGAAAATGTTCGGGATGTTTTTTTTTGAGACACAGTGTAGATAAGATCTCTAGCCCACCTCACTTTATAACTGTCACTACAATACCATGTGAAATGCAGAAGTCATAGTTTGGTCATTTTGCAACAATGAACTCACATTGGGGAGCACATGCGTCGGCTCAGAAAATCACTGAGATGACAAAATCATTGAAAATCTGTTGCACATTTGACACTAATCACATTCATTTTAAGATCATACATCGATGAACTGAAATGATGCATCAACAGCGAGTGAGCCGCTCTGGGTCGAGCATTATTGAACGTACTGTTGGCAAGTCACATCAGTCCACCTCTTGCGTTTGTGCTGAAGGAGGACATTTAAGCACATGCAGTAACAAAAATGATGTAATGTAACACGTAAGACTTTCTGAGAGATAACTGTTGCTCGTGTTTGTCGCTATTTAATTTATCATTTCTGAGCCGACGCATGCACTGCCCAGTATGAATTCATTGTTGTAAACGGCCAAACTATGACTTCTGAATTTTACAAGGTAGTGTAGCAACAGTATTAAGGTGTGGTGGGCTAGACGACAATCATTAATGTTAAGTTTCTTCTTGATGTTGTGCGCCAAAAATTATCAAAATTGGCCAATGTTTCACAGAATTATTCAAACAATAAAAGTGGCATGTTTTTCATTGAGACATGGTGTGCTACAGCTATATGACAGCAAATTCCAGACTGGATATTTACTACTGTAAGACTGTGAATTCATAATAATTGTAGCATGTTCAAAACACCCTGTAATAAAAGGCACTAGTATACAAGATTTCCTTTAGATAACTCAACAAATAAAAGTCAACATGTAATTTTTACGCACGACAGCAGGAACTGCTATAGCGTGTCTTAGCCATCACAATTCTGTCTGTCCATCTGTCCGTCTGTCTGTCACACAGATAAATAAGTAAAAAATGGTGCCTAAGATCACCAAATCTTCACTGTTGGTTGCCTGGAAGACTCTAGTTTCAGAAACCGTAAAGCTTTTCCATAAATTTAAAAATGGTCACCCCAAGCCAGGGTGCTAAATGAGAGAGGGGTAGAGAAAATTTGCGATTTTCAGCCAATAGGCTGCAGTATCTCAGAAATGGTGTGAGATAGGCCCTAGGTTACTACAAATCATTAATAGGAAGTTGTACACTGGCTTTTGATTGGTACTGAGAGCAATGACCTTGGATGACCATGAACACTAAAATAGGGGTTTTATGGATTTTTTGGCAATTTTGGGCTGTGAGACACATTTCAAAAGTGAATTGTGCAGAAATCACTAGAGACAGGCCAGGAAAACCTGCTTATGAAATTTTCAGCATTAAACGAAGACTTCAACCGTCCAACCATCTTTAAGGAGGCTGGCACATGTGGGCATAAAAAGGTGACCCTTCGAAATGCGCACTTTTGGCCCATTGGTGTCAAACGCTGATGCGGGCGGGATACCAGTAAAGCCCTCTAGCGAATGTCTTATTTTCCCATTATAATTATCATCATCGTGTCGAATGCTGATTGCTACGATTAGTGAGCTTAGATTGGTTCACAGTGGGCCTTCATACATGAAACACTGTCGTGCATTCCCTTTGCATTAGCTGGTCTTTCTTGTTTACACAAAGTGAACAAGATAGCATTACCCTTGTACTTAAAATAAAAAAATCCTGACATGCATGGAAGACATTTTGCATAAGACTTTACTTTTCCCAACACCAAACCAATAGCACTGCTGGACATGATGTGCAAAAATGCTTACCCATTCTGCGTCACAAGGACTTGTCGTAGTCCCATTTTACGGAACATATCAATCACAGTCTCCATGGGAGTCTGGTCTATCACAGTTGTCGGCGCCTGCATACAATGACATGACTATTAGTTCTCAGATACGCTAACTTGACATAACAATCTTCATACAATACATGTCTGCATTACTGACACTAACACTTATGCAGTGGAACATCACCTTGAATGAATTCAGTCAACCAATAAATGAATAAATGAGTGAAGATGTCACGCTAAGAAAACAATGACTATCAACAACAATCTCCATCAACAAATCGACTTAAAACTAGTCTTAATTAGATGGTTACAATTCAACACACAGTGTTATACTGTGAAACGTTCAGCTTTTGATCCTAAAATCTGAACAGTTCATCCACGTTCCACGATGGCACTACTGATAGAATCATCCATGCACATCCAGATATTGCAAACGCAACGTCACACAGAAGCATGTATGAATGACACAAAAACATAATGTACACAACACCACCTATCGATGGCATAGGATCAAAAGTCTTGAGTGAAAACTGCCAAAATGGCAACAGCTTACCATGTCTAGAATTCTCCGTAGCCGGAGTGGTTCGGGTCCCAAGCCGGCGATGGTGTTTGATGGTACGTGATTTGTGAAAAATACGCGGGAATTACTGACCACGCCATCCACGTGCTTATAGCCGTTTGCTATTCAAAACAACATGAATACAACTGACATTCATTTAATGCAATGATAAACTTTTTAAAAACTGGCTCATGGTTCGTTCAACGGAGGGTTTACAGCATAGTACATGCAAAACACACACTCTATATTTCAAGAATCTAAGCAAAAAATCATTAAAACTAAAACTTAATACTATATTATCTACCACTCGCAGCAAAATTATCAAATATACAGAGAAACTGGATGGAATGATTAATCTAAAGTCATTACAGCATACAGCAACAGACACATAGTTATCGAATATTTACTACCAGACAAAAAAACAACAGAGAGATAAGACTACAGACAATAAAGAGATAAACTGTCGTGTCATAGCGATTACTAAATTTTTTTGTTTAGCCGGGGGCTATCTTTATACCATGCATACTGACCTTGACCTTGTCGAGCCAAGAATGTGTGTTGCAAAAACATGACTGTTTTCATCTCATTTTCCCGTGCTTGTTTTTTTTTGTTTGGCAAATGCCTTATCATGTCAGCAATCCAGGTCGTAATAAAGTTTCAAAAATCGCCACTTCTCTTAAAGTCGTGACATAAACAGAAATTCAAAAGAAAAAGAAACAGACAAACAGACATACCGATGGCGACAGTGAGATCACGTCTGGCCACGTAGCCAACAAGTAGCCGTGACTCTTGTGACACGACAACTGGAAACCCCCGATAGTGAGTGTTCCGTAGTAACTGCTCTGTAATGTGTTACATAATGAGTAAACTAATAACAACAATTCAGTAAAAATAGTTAACTTAAAGAATTGATAACAATTAAGTCAACTGCGTTAATCTACATAAATTAATTTTGGTTCTGTAGACTTTGTTCTGTAAACAGATGACATCACAATAATGATGTCATCATCAAAAAAATTTCCACACTTGTTCAGTACAGTATTCAGTATTCAGTATTCCCTACAAAACGTATTTTTCAATTTTTTTTAGATTTGGCAAACTAACAGAATTACGTTGTTTCGTAACTTATTTATTGAACGACCCTCATACCTACCATCTTTTACACATGGTATTTCTGAAATCTCGATTTTTCTATGTTATTTTTTTGCATTTCCAACAGCTTGACTTTAGTTGATATCATCTACTTCATCAGCATCATTACCTGTGATCAGGGTGAGCAAAAATGCAAAGCACTGTGCAAAAAAGCATCATCAATGATATTATGCTAAACTATCCTAACAAACTGGGGTGTTACCACAAAAACAAACCAACAGTTTTCAACGACAGCTATCAACTTTCGTGGTATTACCTTCCTTTGGCAAATTTATTGCAGCAATAAAAGCAAGTAAAGTATCAAGGTTTTTAAGTTTATACAACACAATAATATCGCACCAATTTCACGGACTGTCATGGAGTCTTGCGTCATGAGACAAAGCGATTCTTCAGAATACCTACAGCACACAGCACACAGAACTGGAAATGTCAAGTAGAGCTGTTGAAGCATTAATTTTTTAATGCATTATTAACGCACCCAGGCCCGTCGAAAGAGAGAGTAGAGGGAAGTTACCCTGGGCCCCCGCGACCTTTCACACCTGTAGAATATAGAAAGTTAAAAAGCAAATAAAAACACATTTTCAACAATAACTGACATCATCGCTAGCATAGAAATCTATTAGCCTGTCGTCTAAATAATATTTATTTACAGTAATGATGGAACGGCAACTAGAGTTTGGTTACTTGAATTCATTCGATTATCAAATAACTGCAGTTTAATGAAATATTGGAACATTTGCTTCACAGAATTATGTAAATTAAATAAATTTACGCATGGGCATTAATTTTTTTAATGCACGTTAATTTATTAACGCATTAATTTGACAGCTATAATGTCAAGCAAACACAACAATCTTCACAGAACACATGTCTGTCTTACTGTCACTAATAAACTTGGTCATCAACTAAATCATAGATTTTTAACAGTAAAAACTAAAAGTGATCAAGCTATCAAACTTCTGCAGGAATACTGCTGGCACATGGCAAACACAACGCGGTCTCAGCTAATGCCCTATCTCGTAATGGTAAAGAATCCTGGATGATCTAGAATCCACAGAACAATCCAGATTGTCACTAAATCCAACAAATTTCTTCTTGGGCTATGTTTAACCATTCCAAAAATCATCAAACTCCACTGACAGCATTTTTCGGTCATCTTGCACACAAACATAAAGACTCAGAAACAGAACCTTGTCAAAGATAAACACCACACCAAAATGCAATCACTTTAATGTCTAACCGAGACATACTGTTTACATTCAACAGCCAAGTGCACTAGAACTTAATTCTTAACAACAATGCGCTATATAAATTGACGTTTTAAATTACATGATATCACATTCACGATGTACTAATCTACTACATATATGTCTTACTGTGTGAATAGTAGGTAACAGCAATAACTGCAACAGTGCTAAATAATTTCTAGTGGATGGTAGCACAGCATTTACCTAGGCCTCATAACGTCTGAAGCCAATGTTGTATAGTTAAACTCCTGCTTTAGATCCAAGTATGGATAACCTTCCAGGTGGATATGGGCATCGTAGCTGAACAAGCGTTAGTCAGGTAAAACTAACATCAACATTGTGTGCCTGTTGCACTACAAATGAGACGCTGGGTTTTCACTTGTCGATGCAATTTGTCACATAATTCATGTCCAAAAGAAAACCAACATTTCAAACAGTCCAAGCTCTTGCAATAACACAATTAAGAAAATTTCATACGTCAAATTTTCGATCAAAGTCACGTCACCAATAATGCATTACGAAGTAAAAAGTGACAAGGACCTGACAAGCAATAGTCACTTTCTCTGAAAAAATGTGATCAAAAAAACAAACAAACAATAAAGCTCTACTACTGATAATACCGGCTGCATTGGAATGAATTTGTGATATCTGTTTGCTGAGGACTGAATAACTTATAAACACAACAACCACTGTTAATTTTAATCAAAGTTTAAGTTAAATACTAATATTTTCAATCACTATTAACTTCACAAAGAATACATTCCCTCTCTGCCGAGCGAGTCGGCCACCCATTTGGCAGTCATAACAGCTACCATCAGTGGAACAATGTACTGAAGACCACCAGTGAGCTCAAACATTATAACCACCAACGACACTACAAATCACAATACGTACCAATCTATTAGTATCCACAGTATGGTCCAAAAAATGCCCCAACTTGTTTTTGTCAGAACTTCGTCAAATCTTCATCAAAGTTACTAATTTTTGGCACACAAATGGCTAAGACGATAGAATTATGTGAGGTACACTCATTTTCCACCTCACTTAATTTATATCAATGCACTACCATGTAAAATGCAGATGCACCAAATCGTTACATTACGATTATCAGTATTAGATTGCTCAGCTTTTCATCATCAATCTGACAGAAGGTGCCACGTGATTTAATAATTTTGTGGTATTAAATATTTTACGTTAAAAATAGCAGACAACAAAATAGCTGACTGATAAGCTCAAAACACATCTAATCCATGAATGAGTGCTGTGGAGTTTGATCAGTTGATCGTTAATGATGCTGTCAGTCGTGGCGTATTGTATAAGCCATTGTGTACACTTTGAGCATAAATTATGATAATTTGGCAGCAAGTTGTTACACAAATTTATAATTCTGCTAAATAAATCACATTTTAGTTTATTGTGTGCTTAATTAAGTTGTTAGAACTTTTACGGGCATAACAACTTGGCATTATGCAACAATTTGGAGCATCTGCATTTTACACAGCAGTGCACCGACATAAATCAGGTGAGGTGGACAGTGAGCGTACCTCACATAATTCCATCATCTTGGCCATCTGTGTGCCACAAATTTGCAATTTTCGTAAAGATTTGATGAAGTTCTGACATTTTTTTGGACTACCCTGCACTAATCTACCAAATCAATTCAATCTGTGGGTAAGGCACAAGAGCACCAGTGAAAGCTGAGGCATAAACAGGCACATCACGTGATGCACTAGTCTTGTATCCATGATATTGCAGTGTAAGCTGGTGTTCAGCTGACGACTAAGAAAACAGAGATCAGCGTTGACCTGAACCTTATAGCTTGAAAAGGATTTTAATTAGCCAACCGTATTTAAGTAACAGTCGAGCTTATGGTATGGTTGTCGTCTGTCCATCCGTTGTCATCTGTAACAGATGTATTGTGGCTAATCATTAGGTGTTACAAGGAAAATTTTTACACCAATAATCAGCCATGTGTCTTAAACCTAGGCAAGCAAAAAATGCCAGTGATCTAGTGCAAGGAGAACATTTTCAAATTGGGGTTGAATGAAGTGGGTAGGAAAATGTGCGTTTTCAACGAATAACAGGCCACATCTCGGAAATGATGAAGATGCGGCCTAGGTTACTATTAATCACTAATAGAAAGTGGCGTATTAGCTTTCAAATGACATGAAAATCATCAACCTTGGATGACCTTGAAGGTCACTGAAAATCAGTACAATTGGCTATTCTAGCGACAGCTGGGTTTCTTGTTTTTATAATCTACCAGCTGGTGCACAAAAACTGAACATGCATGCTTAATGAAGATCAAGCAATCCTAGAGTTTTGGAAATGATTAGCTATGACAGATGCAGTGACCTACTGCTATTACGACTACAACAACAACTGACCAGTCATTCTAGTGACCCCTCCAAGTGCTGCAGCTGCTCCTACCATAGCATACAGTCCTGGAGTAACACATGTATGTCCACCGTTGCACATCTCAGCAAATATTCCATACGACTGATAGTGGCTGTATCATGTACACAGCATACAATGATCATTTGTTAACACATTAACACTCCCACGGATCAATTGTAGTTTTTTAGCAGTTTAATTTGCCAACTTTTCCCATCACTCCAGCCATCTTCCATAACCTTTCTCAGGTTATTTTTGCACTATAAAATTGCACAACTTATCCAGTCACTCCTCCCCAAAATTAACTTTCTGTTAACTTTTCTCAAGTTCTTCTTGTTCAAGGCAAGCATTTCATGGTCATCACTTTACAAGCAGAAAAAATATGCCAAGAAATCCCAGCAAAAAGATTGGTCAGTGGCAAAATAATTTATTTTCGACTTTGATTAAATGATAAGATTTTCAGAACAAGCTTGTCTATTTCTGGACATTTCACCTAAAACTTTAGTAATTTTAGAACAAATACGAAACCTGCTCAGCAAACTATAGTTGTTACTCTAACACTGTCTTACGTAAAAGCATATCAGAATTAGTACAACAAGAATGGATCAAAATCAAATCAAACTACCACTATGGAGACAGATGTTTTGCAGCTGCCACCCCGAAACTGTAAGTAACTGTAACTATCTGAGATGAGCTGACTTAACACTAGAGATGACTGGGAATGGCTGTTTGCATTCCCATTCCCATCCAGTCAATTCCCATTCCCAATTTTTGGCCATTCTGACCGTTGGTTAGTGCAACGGTAAACGAGAGTTATGCAAATCTGTCAGTTAACACGAACTTGACCGGCCAGTTAAGATCCAGAAACCTGCCCTTAAACTACATTTTTAAAAACTAGCCAATGTAGAAAACTGATCCAATGGAGAGTAACACTTATTGTCAGAGTTAGGCAAAACCATCTCTAGCCAGCTATGATCAAAGGTAAAAAACAGCTTAAAACAGCTGAACAAAAACCAACAAAGAAAAGAGATCATACAATGCCAGTTGTTCCATTCCGACACCAATCAGTCGACCCCAGATTGCTCCAATAGCCATGCTTGGTATAAACAGCCCAGCGGGAACCTCACAATCAGACCAACACATTAACATTACTCGCTAGAAGACATCAGTCATCTCGAGCGACATTATGTAGACTTAATCGTTGTTACTGTATTCCACCTTATTGTTGACATTATCATCATCACTATTATTAAACTTATGCCAAGAAGTAACACTGCCAATTGGTAAACCCAATAAACTTAATAAAGATGTTTGGTAATGAATCTACTCAAAAGCTGCTGGACCCAGATCAAAATCTAATCCTATGCTTCAAAAAGTATTTACTCATGGTGAAAATATGCAACCCCTTTCAGTGCAGATTTTTTATGCACATTTCTCAAATCTTATCAACTGTATCCTCTCTCCCTCCATCATATTTTATGCCTAAATCTCGAGTTTAAAAACTTTTGCTCTTGACAACAATTTTTCCTACACATTCTTCAAATACGCTCAGAGCCTCATTCACTACTGTACACAGTGATTGTATTTTCTATTCTCAGCCTTTGTCCAAATTCAACTCAATACCAGTTACCAATATCTTTTAACCATTCTGAAGGATTAAAAATAAAGAAATAAAAAACTGAAAAAAACTAGGTCAGCATAATTTGCTTTGCCTCTCCATCATTCCATCTGTGCAATTCATGTCTTCTATTGAGGCATACGTCATAAGTACAATCTCACATAATAATACTGCAGCCGTGATTACCTTATACCCTAGCATCACGGCCAGTAGTGATTACTACCTTGATGCCATAAGTGAAGATGGTAGCGGCCATCTTAAACAGCAGTGCCAGCATCAGCATCCAGACCGCTCTGATGCCGCTGCTGTTAAGTAAGGCACTGCTAGTGTCTGGACTACTACCATCTACCGATGCTGACCTCTGATAGGCACTGCAAATCACATACAAACACCCACACATAACCATGCTTTTCTGATTATAGGGCCCACAGTTTTCCACAGACCGTAGAATTTCGAGCCAAGCCGCTTATTTGTGGAATTTTGCAAAAGTTGAAAAATGACCGATGTCTGGTAAGATCGTCAGCTTGATAACGTAAAATCACAGAAAAAATGAAACTGAACTGCCTAACACTACGGGCTCTACTAATAATTACTGTCATAATATGGCAAAATTGTAAATAAACACAATGCAACTAACTGACAGATTGCACTGCTGAAAAGGAAAAAAAAGATTAATAATTTTCTTTTTATGCTGAGCACAACGTCTGCTTCCAAAAACTGGTTTCTTAAGAAAATAAAGCTCAGTTTACTCACAAACAGAAGGCCGTGGTAAGCTGCAAAATTTAGATGATTTTGCCATGGTGAGCCGTGGAATTTTGTGAATTGACCCGCATGATGGCAAGTTGTGTCAGGAATATCAAAATCTGGTAATTGGTTCTCAAGTTATAGTCAAAAATGTTGGGGATGTTTTTTTGAGACACAGTATATATTGGATGTTCCAATACAGCACAAACCCTCAAAATCCTACACAAACAGTTAAAAAATGTTCTGTTGCAAAAAGACCAATCAACATTGTCTGGCAGCCATGGTAAGACAATTTTATAGCACTCTGCCATTAGTGAGTTACACAACATCTGTGACAGTGTATTAGTGCAACTACGACTGCTGCTTGTACAGAGAGAAAATAGA